>OJIY01000113.1_pt1 | contig 69738 bp, 72 predicted proteins | sample 1596061 | NCBI WGS metagenome assembly OJIY01 (sample SAMEA4350111, study PRJEB24818) | metagenome | biome: human; feature: gut; material: faeces | place: Denmark | collected 2013-09 | reverse complement strand
CCGTTATCAAAGACCTTTTGATGAATCCCGTCTACACCGGGGCGATTGCTTCCCAGAAAAAGGACTACCGTTTCAAAATCGGCACGATTGGGGAAAAGAAGCCGGAGGACTGGATTGTGGTGGAGGGGCAGCATGAACCGCTGATTGACCGCATGAGCTTTGACATTGTGCAGAACAAGCTGAAATCCCGCCAGCGTCCGGGACAGACTAATGAAATCAGCCTGTTTGCCGGATTGATAAAATGCGGCGAGTGTGGGAAGTCGCTGACGATACGCTACACAAACGCAAAACATCCCCAGCAGATTTATTCCTGCAAGACCTACAACGCCTTTGGAAAGAACCACTGCACCCAGCACCGGATTGACTATGACACCCTTTACAGCCATGTGCTGCGGAAAATCCGGGAATGTGCCAGAGCTGCCCTGATGGACGGGGAAGCGGTTGCCGACCGCCTGACCAATACCTGTGAAGCCGAGCAGCGGGAACAGCGGGAAGCAATGGAACGCTCCCTTACAAGGGACGAGGAACGGATTGAGGTTCTGGACAAAATGGTCATGCGGCTTTATGAGGATATGATTGCAGGGCGTATCAGTGAGCAGAATTTCAACACCATGCTGGAAAAGACACAGACCGAGCAGACGGAGCTTAAAGCAAAGGTGTCCGAGGGCAGAAAGCGGCTGTCCGATGGAGTCCAGCTTGCCAATGACGCAAAGCAGTGGGTGGAAGCCATTCAGGAATACGCCAACATCACAGAGCTGGACGCAGCCACCCTCAACCGCTTAATCAAAGAAATCGTCGTGCATGAGCGCATTGACGAAGATAAAACAAGACACATTTCTATCGAAATTCATTTTAATCTCAAACCTATCCCAGAGGTGGAACAGGTCACTGCCTGACCTGTCCCGCCGGGACGGTTCTCTTAAAAACACCATATAGATTTTTTGTACGCCGCCGCCCGCCATCGAGCAGAGTTTTACACCTAATTGGGGATAAAACAGCTTGTTGCGGGCGGAGGCGTGGCCCTCATTGGCATGACCCTTGTACCTCTCCTGTCCGGGCTGCTGGGATAAGCAATCCGTCCATCTGCAAGCAATATGCCGCGCCCTCCCGGTAGCAGGAGGGCGCGGACAAGGAGGTGAACGCATATGATTGATGATTTAATTGCGGAATGGATCAAAGGAATCCTGATTGACGGGATTAAAGGAAACCTGTCGGGGCTTTTTGGCACTGTGAATACCAAGGTTGGGGAAATCGCATCGGATGTGGGCAGCACCCCGCAGGACTGGAACGGCGGCATTTTTTCCATGCTGCAAAGCCTGTCCGAAACGGTCATTGTCCCCATTGCGGCGGCCATTCTCGCCCTGGTGATGTGCTATGAGCTGATTGAAATGATCGTGGAAAAGAACAACATGCACGATTTTGACAGCTCTATGTTTTTCCGCTGGATGTTTAAGAGTGCCTTTGCCATTCTCATTGTGACGAACACATGGAATATCGTCATGGGTGTCTTTGATGCCACCCAGGCCGTCGTGAATCAAAGCGCCGGTGTCATCATCGGGGAAACCAGCATTGACTTTGACACCCTGATTCCAGACCTGGAAGCACAACTGGAGGCCATGGACATTGGGCCGCTTCTGGGCCTGTGGTTCCAGACCTTGGTTGTAGGCCTGACGATGCACGCGTTATCCATCTGCATTTTCCTTGTTACCTACGGGAGAATGATTGAAATATACGCCGTGACAGCGCTTGGGCCGATCCCTCTTGCCACCCTGGGCAATGCGGAGTGGCGCGGCATGGGCCAGAACTACTTAAAATCCCTGCTGGCGCTGGGCTTCCAAGCCTTTTTAATCATGGTGGTTGTGGGGATTTACGCGGTTCTGATTCAGGATATTGGCACAGCGGACGACATTTCCGGCGCAATCTGGGGCTGTATGGGCTATACGGTGCTGCTGTGCTATGGCTTGTTCAAAACCGGCAGCTTGTCTAAGGCTGTGTTCACAGCCCATTGATCTTACACTTTTTACACAGGAGGAAACAGGCTTATCGAGAAATCACAGAAGGAAACCTATCACATTCTTTACGCTGACCCACCGTGGAGATATGACCAGAAAACGGTACAGGGTGCAGCGGAAAACCACTATCCCACCATGGGGATTGACGAGCTGTGCGCCCTGCCGGTGGAAACACTGGCAGCCAAGGATTGCCTGCTGTTTTTGTGGGCCACGTTCCCCATGCTGCCGGAAGCCCTGCGGCTGATTCAGGCATGGGGCTTCACCTTCAAGACCGTGGCCTTTGTCTGGCTGAAACGGAATAAGAAAAGCCCTACCTGGTTTTATGGGTTGGGCCACTGGACAAGAGGCAATGCGGAAATCTGTCTGCTTGGCAAGCGAGGACATCCCAAACGCTATTCCCGAAGCGTCCATCAGTTTATCATTTCTCCCATTGAGGAACACAGCAAGAAACCCGATATCACCCGCGAGAAAATCATCGAGCTTGCGGGCGACCTGCCCCGCGCAGAGCTGTTTGCCAGAGAGAAAACCCCCGGCTGGGATGTGTGGGGCAATGAAGTGGACAGCGATTTTTCCCTGTCCGCGCCAGAAGAAACGAGGTGATTTGATTTGGCTTATGTAACTGTTCCAAAGGATTTTACCAAGGTGAAATCCAAGGTGGTATTCGGGCTGACGAAACGCCAGCTCCTTTGTTTTGGCGGTGCGCTGCTTGTAGGCATCCCGCTTTTTTTATTGATTCGGGGACGCGTCCCCACCAGCGCGGCGGCGCTTCTCATGGTGTTTGCCATGCTGCCGGGCTTTCTCATGGCGCTGTATGAGCGCCACGGCCAGCCCCTGGAAGTGGTGGTATGGCAGATCGTCCAGTGTTGCTTTCTCATGCCGAAAGAGCGGCCTTACCAGACCAACAATGCTTATACCGCCCTTGTGCGGCAGCGACAAATGGAAAAGGAGGTAAATGCCATTGTTCAAAAAGCAAAGAAACGAAGCGCAGGAAAGAACGCCGGTAAAGCTGACCCGCGCAGAAAAGAAAGAAATTCAGGCCGTCATCCGCAAGTATAAGGGCGACGGCAAGCCCCACTCCGCCCAGGAGAGTATTCCCTATGAGGCCATGTATCAGGACGGGATTTGCCGCCTGACGCCCCGCAGGTTTTCCAAGTGCATTGAGTTTGCGGATATCAGCTATCAGCTTGCACAGGCCGATACCAAGACAGCCATCTTTGAAAACCTGTGCGACCTTTACAACTACCTGGATGCCTCGATTCACATCCAGTTTTCCTTTCTCAACCACAAGATTGACCCCAGGCAGTACGCCAAAAGCCTTGAAATCCGGGCGCAGGGGGATGATTTTGACGACATCCGCACAGAGTATTCCGCTATCTTGAAAAACCAACTGGTAAGCGGGAACAATGGACTGATGAAGCGGAAATTCCTGACCTATACCATCGAGGCCGACAACCTGAAACTGGCTCGTGCCAGACTGCACCGCATTGAAACCGACCTCTTAGGCTATTTCAAGAGCATGGGGGCCGTGGCATGGGGACTGGACGCAACGGCCCGGCTGGAAGTCATGCACCGCATGTTCCACCCGGACGGGGAACCGTTTTCCTTCGATTGGAAGTGGCTGGCTTCCTCCGGCCTCTCCACCAAGGATTTTATTGCCCCGTCGTCGTTCCGCTTCGGCCATGCCCGTTTGTTCGGGCTGGGCGGCAAGTACGGGGCTGTGAGCTTTTTAAATATTCTGTCCCCGGAACTGTCGGACGAAATGCTGGCCGACTTTCTCAATACGGAAAATGGCATTGTGGTGAACCTCCATGTGCAGGCCATCGACCAGAGCGAGGCTATCAAGACGGTGAAGCGGAAAATCACCGACCTGGATGCCATGAAGATTCAGGAACAGAAACGAGCCGTCCGCAGCGGCTACGATATGGACATACTTCCCAGCGACCTTGCCACCTACGGGCAGGACGCCAAGGAGCTGTTAAAGACCTTGCAGAGCCGGAACGAGCGAATGTTTCAGCTCACCTTTCTTGTCCTCAATACCGCCGACACCCGGCAGGCATTGGAAAACGATGTGTTCTGGGCCGCAGGCGTGGCGCAGAAATACAACTGTTCCCTTGTGCGGCTGGACTACCAGCAGGAGCAGGGCCTTATGAGCAGTCTCCCATTGGGGGCCAGCCACATCCAGATCGAGCGTTCCTTGACGACTTCCAGCGTGGCCGTGTTCGTGCCTTTCGTGACGCAGGAGCTTTTTCAGGGCGGAGACGCCATGTATTACGGCGTCAATGCCAAGACCGGCAACATGATTATGCTGGATCGGAAGCGGGCACGCTGCCCCAACGGTTTGAAGCTGGGGACGCCGGGAAGCGGGAAATCCATGAGCTGTAAAGCCGAGATTTTGAGTGTGTTCCTCTGCACCCCGGACGACGTCTATGTATGTGACCCGGAGGCCGAGTATTACCCCCTTGTCAAGCGGCTGCATGGACAGGTGGTGAAGCTGTCGCCCACCAGCAAAAGCTATGTGAACCCGCTGGATATCAACTTAAATTACAGCGAGGATGAAAGCCCGCTGGCCTTAAAATCCGACTTTGTGTTGTCGTTCTGTGAGCTGGTGATGGGCGGCAAGAACGGGCTGGAAGCCATCGAAAAGACGGTGATTGACCGGGCCGTGCAGGTGATTTACCGGCCCTATCTGGCAGACCCCCGCCCGGAAAATATGCCGATTCTTTCCGACCTCCACCAAGCCCTGTTAGACCAGCATATCCCGGAGGCCGACCGGGTGGCGCAGGCTCTTGACCTGTATGTGTCCGGCTCCCTAAACGTCTTTAACCACCGCACCAACGTGGACATTGAAAGCCGGATTGTGGCCTTTGACATCAAGGAGCTTGGCAAACAGCTAAAGAAAATCGGTATGCTGATTGTCCAAGACCAGATTTGGGGCCGGGTGACGCAGAACCGCAGCCAGGGCAAGGCGACGTGGTTCTTTTGTGACGAGTTCCACCTGCTTTTGCGGGAGGAACAGACAGCGGCCTTTTCCTGTGAGATTTGGAAGCGTTTCAGAAAATGGGGCGGCATTCCCACAGGTGCCACACAGAACGTCAAGGATCTGCTCTTGTCGCCGGAGATTGAAAACATTTTGGAAAACAGTGACTTTATCTGCCTGTTAAACCAGGCCAGCGGCGATCGGAAAATCCTTGCGGAGCGGTTAAATATCTCCCCGCAGCAATTACGGTATGTGGAAAACTCCGAACCCGGCGAGGGGCTTTTGATTTACGAAAACGTGATCCTGCCCTTTAAGAACCCCATCCCGAAGCACACCCAGCTTTACCGGATCATGACCACCCGCTTAGGCGAGGGGGTCACGGTATGAGGCGCGAGGGCGCAAAAGGAGGTGGCGCACCATGAAGCCCTTAAAACCCCGTGATAAGGTGACGCAGCGCATGACCCGCGCCGGGCTTACGCTGGACAACCAGACCACCGGCGAGAGCGCGGGCATTTCCAGCCGGGAAACTGAGCCGGAATATACCGCCAAGCCGGACGGTACAGTGGAAAAGGCGCTGGAACGGGCCGTAGACATCCGTGACCGGCATAAGGCAAAGCGGACGGCCCGGAATGGGGAACGTATGGCAAGGCAGGCGGGCGCCCCGGCCTCCCGTCTGCAATTTACCGCCGGGGAACGGGCCTCTCCAGAGCTGGCCCGCTATATCAAAAAGGCGGAAAAACGGGCGGACAAGCTGGAAGCGGCCAAAGAAGCCCTGCCGAAAAAGCGCGTGCTTACCAAGGAAACCGTATACAACGAGGCCAAGGGAAAGGCCAAAAGCAAACTTCACTTTGAAAAAGTGGAGAAAGCCCCGCCAAAGCTCAAACCCAATCCGGCCAGTCGCCCGGTGCAGGAGGCGAGGCTATACCTCCATGGGAAAATCCATGAGGTGGAGCAGGAAAACGTGGGCGTGGAGGCCGGTCATAAGGCGGAAGAACTGGCCGAGCGCCAGGCGGGCAAGGTGCTGAAAAGTGCCATACGTCGGCATAAGCTGAAACCCTACCGGGCCGCAGCCAAGGCGGAACGCAAGTCCATGGCTGCCAACGCCGAGTTTGTATATCGAAAATCTCTACGGGACAACCCAGAATTGGCACAGGCGGTAAAGAACCCGGTTTCCCGCCTCTGTCAGAAACAGCATATCAAACGGGAATACGCCAAGGCCGCACGGGCGGCGGGCCGGAGCGCATCAGGCAGTGCCAAGACCACCGCATCAGCCGCCAGGAAAGCCGCAGAGAAAGGCAAACAGGTCGCATCCCTTGTGGCACGGCACTGGAAAGGGGCGCTGCTGATCGGCGGCGTGGGCCTGCTTCTCATGCTGGTTATGGGCGGCCTGCAATCCTGCACCGCCATGTTTGGAAGCGCCGGGACGGGGCTTGCGGCCACCTCCTATCTGTCCGAGGACAGCGATATGCTGGGGGCCGAGGCCACCTACGCCGGGATGGAAGCCGACTTGCAGCACGAGCTTGACAACTACGAAAGCCTGCACCCCGGCTACGACGAGTACCGTTTTGATTTGGACGACATCAGCCATGACCCCTATGTGCTGACCTCTATCCTCTCCGCGCTCCACGGCGGGGCGTTTACGCTGGATGAGGTACAGGGCAATCTTGCCATGCTCTTTGAACAGCAATACACCTTAACCGAGCGTGTGGAGATGGAAATCCGCTATCGAACGGTCACTCATACGGATGACGATGGAAATGAGTATGAGGAAGAAGAACCTTACCAGTATTTCATCTGTTATGTGACACTGGAAAATGCCGATCTATCCCACCTGCCCGTCTATCTCATGGACGAGAATCAGCTCAGTTTGTACGCGGCCTATATGCAGACGTTGGGCAACCGGCCAGACCTCTTTCCAAGCGGCAGCTATCCCCATGCCTCCACCGTCAAGGAGCCGACCTACTATGAAATCCCGCCGGAGGCTTTAGAGGATGAAACCTTTGCGGCCATGATTGCGGAGGCGGACAAATATGTGGGCTATCCCTATGTGTGGGGCGGCAGCTCTCCAAGCACCAGCTTTGATTGTTCCGGCTTCATTAGCTGGGTAGTCAATCATTCCGGCTGGAATGTGGGGCGGCAGACGGCGCAGGGGCTTTACAACCTCTGTACCCCTGTTTCCCCGGAGCAGGCAAAGCCCGGCGATCTGGTGTTTTTCGTCGGCACCTACGACACTTCCGGGATGTCCCATGTGGGGCTGTATGTGGGAAATTCGGTCATGTTGCACTGTGGAAATCCCATCAGTTACACAAACCTAAATTCAAGCTACTGGCAGGAGCATTTCTATTGTTACGGGCGTCTACCCTGACGCCAGAAAGGAGTTTTTGACTATGGCAATGAACAAATTGGAACGCATTGAAAAGGACATTGAGAAAACCAAAGGCAAGATCGCGGCGCTGCAAAATCAGCTTCGGGAGCTGGAGGCGGCCAAGACTGAACAGGAAAACTTGCAGATCGTCCAGCTTGTGCGCGGCCTGAACATGACCCCGCAGGAGTTCGCCGCCTTTGTGCGCGGCGGCGCTCTGCAAGCGCCCCCGGCCCCGCAGCCGGAGTTTGAACAGGAGGGAAAGGCCGATGAAGAATAAGCTCATTCGCAGATTTGCCGTGACACTGGCCGCTGTGCTTTGCATGGCGGCTTTTTCCGTTACCGCCTACGCCGGGGGCGTTGACCCTGACCCGGAGCCGCTGCCGGAAACCACCGAAGCCCCTTTGCCGGAGGAAACAGAGGAACCCACCACCGGCGGCATAGAGATGGAGCCGGAGGGCGTACCCGTCACCCCTAAGGGCAACGCGGCACTGGTGGATGATTTTTTCGGAGATAAGCAGTTGATCACCGTCACCACCAAGGCCGGGAATTACTTCTATATCCTGATTGACCGGGCCAATGAGAACAAGGAAACCTCCGTGCATTTCCTAAACCAAGTGGACGACGCCGACCTGCAAGCGTTGTTGGAGGACGGCGAACAGGAGCCGCAAGCCTGCACCTGCACGGCCAAGTGTGAGGCTGGGGCCGTCAACACGGCCTGCCCGGTTTGTAAAAATAACCTGACCGCCTGCGCCGGGCCGGAGCCGGAACCCGTAGGCGAGGAAGAACCGGCAGCGCCGGAGAAAGAAAGCGGAGGCATGGGCGGCCTTGTGGTGTTCCTTGTGGTAGCGCTGGCGGGCGGCGGCGTAGCCCTTTACTTCTTTAAGCTCCGCAAGCCGAAAGCAGATGTCAAGGGCGGCGACGATCTGGACGAATACGACTTTGGCGAGGCCGAGGGCGACGAGGAAGAAGCCCCGGAGCCGGACGACGCCACCGATGGGTACGCTCAAGAGCCGGGGGAAGATTTGTTGATGGAGGAAGAAACAGACGAGGAGGACGAGGAATGACAACTTCACATACTCTTGTAATTGCAGAGAAGCCGAGCGTGGCCCGCAGCATTGCGGGTGTGATCGGCGCGGATCAGAAACAGGACGGCTACTTAGAGGGAAACGGCTATCTGGTGAGCTGGTGTATCGGCCATCTGGTTTCCCTTGCCGACGCCGGGGCCTATGACCCCCGCTTTAAGAAATGGCGCTATGAGGATTTGCCGATTCTGCCGCAAGAATGGCAGTACATCATCCCGGACGACAAGAAAAAGCAGTTTGAAGTCTTACGTTCCCTGATGGAGCGCCCCGACGTGACCGGCCTTGTGTGCGCCACCGACGCCGGACGCGAGGGGGAGCTGATTTTCCGTTTCGTCTATCAGATGGCGGGCTGTCAAAAGCCGTTTCAGCGCCTTTGGATTTCCAGCATGGAGGACGGGGCCATCCGTGATGGGTTTGCCAACCTGAAACCCGGCGCGGACTACGATGCTCTCTATCAATCGGCCCTTTGCCGGGCGCAGGCCGATTGGCTGGTGGGGATCAACGCCACAAGACTTTTCTCCATCCTATACCACAAGACCCTGACCGTGGGCCGTGTCCAGACGCCGACCCTGAAAATGCTGGTTGACCGAGAGACGAAAATCAGCGGTTTTAAGAAAGAGAAATATCACGTTGTCCATATCGCAGCGGGCGGCATGGAGGCGGCCAGCAGCCGCCTTTCCAGCCCCGAAGAAGCGGCCCGCCTGAAAGCGGCTTGCGCTGGGGAGCAGGCCCTTTGTGTTTCCGTGGCGAGGGAGAAAAAGACAGAGCAGCCGCCACGTCTTTACGACCTCACAACCTTGCAGCGGGAGGCCAACCGCCTGTTTGGATTTACCGCCAAGCAGACCCTTGATTACGCCCAAAAGCTCTATGAAAAGAAGCGGCTGACCTACCCCCGCACGGACAGCCAGTATTTGACCGATGATATGCAGCCCAGGTTGGAACGCATCGTGTCCGGCCTGTTGCCGCTGCTTTCCTTTGCGGCGGGATTGGACAAAGCCCCGGAGTTTCACCGGGTGCTGAACAGCAAAAAGGTGTCGGATCACCACGCCATTATCCCCACGATGGAGTTTGTGCAGACAGGCTTTGACGGGCTGGCCGAGGGCGAAAAGAAACTGCTGTCCCTTGTGTGCTGCAAGCTGCTGTGTGCGGTAGCCGCGCCCCATGTGTATGAGGCCATCACCGCCACATTCACTTGCGCCGGGAATGAATTTACCGCCAAGGGAAAGACCGTCCTTACCTCCGGCTGGAAAGAGATTGACCGCCGTTTTAAGGCTTCTTTCAAGATTGACGCCGACGAGGACGCGCCGGAGCTTGCGCGGGAGCTGCCGGACGGAGGCCGTCTGCCGGAGAACATCGAGGGCCAGACCTTTGACCCGGTGGAGGCCAGTGTTACCGAGCATTTCACTACGCCGCCCAAGCCCTACACCGAAGATACGCTGCTGTCGGCTATGGAACGTGCCGGAGCCGAGGATATGCCGGAGGACGCCGAGAGGCAGGGCTTAGGCACACCGGCCACCCGCGCTTCCATCTTAGAAAAGCTGGTGCAGATGGGCTTTGTGGAACGCAAAGGCAAGCAGCTACTTCCCACCAGGGACGGCCACAACCTTGCCTGTGTTCTGCCGGATATACTGACCTCTCCCCAGCTTACGTCTGAATGGGAAACGAAGCTGACGGCCATTGCCAAAGGGGAGGCCGACCCGGAGGGCTTCATGCATGACATTGCGGAAATGACAAGGAGCCTGATTGTTGGTTATTCGCAGATCAGCGAGGACGCACAGCGGTTGTTTCAGGCCGAGCGTGTGGTTATCGGCAAATGCCCGCGCTGCGGGGAAAGCGTCTATGAGGGCAAAAAGAACTACTACTGCGGAAACCGAGGCTGCCAGTTTGTCATGTGGAAGAATGACCGATTTTTTGAGGAACGGGGCAAGGCGTTTACCCCGAAGATCGCCGCCGCGCTGCTGGGAGACGGAAAAGCAAAGGTAAAGGGCCTGCTCTCCATGAAAACCGGCAAGACCTATGACGGGACGGTGCTTTTGGCCGATACAGGTGGGAAGTACGTCAACTACCGCATAGAACGGAGAGCGAAGAACTAAAAAACAGCAAGCATAGGGAGTGTAGCCACACTCCCGCAAAATCCCTGACCCGGCGCACCCGCCGGGCCGGGGATTTTCTCTTTGGGGAAGCCCCAAGCCCCTTGTATGATGGATGTTTCGGTTGTGCAGAATGGATTTAAATTTGCTTTTCATAATCGGATATCCCTGCTATACTATGCATAAGAATCTATGTCATACAGAGGGAGGAACCGATGAAACAACCAGATAAAAAACAATGTTTTCATGGTATGGCTACGATTGGGATGGGGCTTGGTCTGCTGTTCGGGATTTTGTTGGAGAACATCCCGCTGGGGCTTTTGATGGGAACCTCATTGGCTGGCTTTGGAAATATGACAACGAAAAGGTAGGTGGACGGTTATGAAAAAATGGATAATTATTTCTATCGCAATCGCATTGCTATTGCTTTCGCTATCCTTTATTTTATTCAGGCAGGAAAATAATCTGGCAGCACTGTCCAGACAATGCGGGATTGACTTAACGATAGGGAAAGTTGTTTCCCACAAGGATACGCATGGTGGATTTCATGGAGATGGAGTTTCCTACACAGTGTTACAATATCCCGATGATTCCATCGGTGAACAAATGGAAGAAAGTGAAATCTGGCAAAAACTTCCTCTTCCCGAAAACTTAGACACGTTCCTATACCAGCCATACGATGATGAAGTATCTATACCGGAAATACAGGACGGGTACTATTATTTCTATGACCGCCATTCGGAAAGTACAAATCCATATGATGATTCCGAGCTGTTCCAGCGTTTTTCCTTTAATTTTACCTTTGCCATTTATGACCAAAGCTCCAATCAAATATATCTCATTGAATACGACACATAAAGGAAGTCGATCTGTTTGATTTTAAGAACGGCTTAGACCAGGAGGGACAATGTATACGGACAGCAGAGAAAACGAAGTGCGATTGCTGAAACGGTTGTGGGCAGGGCTTCCAACCATATGTCCCAAATGCCGCCAAGCGGAATTAGTGCATCTTCATAAGAAAGCAAAAAAGAGTAATATGGACTGGAAGTGCCCGGCCTGCGGAGAAATTTACCGCACCATAAACATACTGAGTGAGCTGCCGGATTCTTAAATTTCTGTATGGCCTGGCTCTTGCAACCTACGGTTGCATTTTAGTTGGTGGCACGCAACCGGGGTGTTGATGTATGATGAAACCGGAAAGGAGGGCGTGAACATGGCACTGAGCGAAAACATTAAAGCCAGGCGTACACAACTAAAAATGTCCCAAGAGTATGTTGCCGATCAGTTGGGCATCAGCCGTCAAGCTGTTGCAAAATGGGAAGCAGGAACCAGTGAACCGACATCTAAAAACTTATCGGAATTGGCTTTCCTCTTTGAAATCAGCATTTCTGAATTGGTTGATCCTCAAACCTATGCCGAGGAACAAGCGGCACAGGAACAAAAATTTAGGGATAAGCAGCAAAATGCCAAGATGCTTTTTGGAAGGTGGGGTGGTGTCATACTGCTAAACGCTGGCTGGGACGGCTATTCTTCCGGCCTGTATGGTACAGACTTCCCGTACCCGTACCATTGGTTAGCCATTTTGACGGTTGGTCTTGTATTGCTGTTTATCACATCAAAGGATATGGGGAAAAAGCATAGGCTTGAAGCATTGCAGAGCATCATTGGTCTTGCTATGATTTTCTCTATTTTCTTTTTGCCCCGCATCATTCCTTTGGAGCAGGTTGGAGTGAGGTATCTTCTGGCAGACGTAGTTACTGCGATTTGCGGCATTTTATTAAGTTTAAAATATTGGCGTTATATCTGGAAGGTCAAATAAAACAGAAGCGATTGTAAGGCCCCTATCAACAACTGAATACCAGCCGCCCACAGGCGGCACCACCCAGCAGGAAATCTTTGAAACGGTTTCCTGCTTTTCTTATGCCATTTTTCAGGAGGATGTGAAACCAAATGTCTTATAGCTCTTACGACCACGATAACTTAGAACCGGCTAACATCATGCGGATTGAGCGCCGGATGTACTTTGAAAGCGGCAAGGCCGATCTCTCCGAAGTGGTAAAGCTGCCTCTTGCAGAGATTCTTTCCCTGCGGGCGGAAAGCGCCGCCGCAGAACAGGAAATCTTTGACCGCTTAAAGACACAGGCCGCCGCATGGGAGGAACAAGCCGGAAGAACCCTGTTTCTTGACAAAGCCCTGGAATATGCCCGGACGCTTCCCGTCACCCACACTTCCAACCAGTGGGAGGCGCAGGGGGATTTCCTCCGTGTCCGAAGCAACGCGGTCTATAAAATGACCTATTCCATTTCCGAGAATACCCGGTATGACAGCACGGCGAAGAAATCTGTCCCTTACTCCTGGACACTGCGCTGGAGCATTTATACCAATGCGCCTGGAAGCTACCGGCAGGCCCGGATTGCCGGACAGGATCGGAAAGTATTTGCCAGTCGGGAAGAACTGGACAAATATCTGAATGGGCGAATCAAAGCCCACCAGCATTTGTTTACGGAAATCTCCCCGGTCATCCCCAAGAAGTACGCCGACTATTTCAAGGTAAACGGCCTCCTGCTCCCCGGCTACACCATCGAGGGGGAAGCGCCCCAACAGGCCGCCGAGCTGCCCCAGCAGACCACCGGGGCCGGGAAAGAACAGCCGGAGCCGTCCGCCGCTATCCAACCGCCTGAAAGGAGGAAACTCGTGAACGAAGTATTTTCTATTTTTCTTGATAACCGCGCCGAAGCGCAGACCGACAGGCCGCATGGCTACTGGCTTTCCTTGCCGACCACCGCCGAACAGGTACAGGAAGCTCTAAAGGAAATCCACATCACCGCCGACAACCAGCAGGACTTGTTTATTGACGGCTTTTCTACCCAGGAGGGGCAACCGCTGGAACTGTCGGAGGACTTGATACAATCCGCCAGTGTGGACGAACTGAATTTTCTTGCGGTGCAGCTTCAAAAGCTGGACGATGTGGAACGTTTGCAGTTAAACGCCGTCATGCACTCCCCGGAGAAATTTCAGACCATCGGCCAGATCATCGACTATACCGAAAACACGGATTGCTTTGTTTTAATCGAGGCCAAGGACAACCGCACCTTGGGGGAACACTACCTGAATCATTCCGGCCTGATGGTCGTTCCTGATGAATGGAAACCGGCCATTGACACGGAACGGCTGGGCCGGTTTATTGCCAAGGAGGAAAAAGGGACATTCACTGAGTTTGGCTATCTCCTGCGAACCGGCGAGGAATGGCAGCGCATTCATGAGGGTCAGCCCGTGCCGGAGGAATACCGGGTGATGGCCTACCCCGCGCCGGAAGCGCTGCACGAGGAACCGAGCGCCCAGCCAGAGTCGGAGGTACAGGCCCCGCAGCCCGTCACCCCCATTCTCCTGAACAGCCAGAACAGCGCCGACCGCATGAAAGAAATCACCGACCGGCTGGAAACCGGCATACAGGAGCTTTTTGAAAGTGAACGGTACAAAGCCTATCTCACCTCTATGGCGAAGTTCCACAGTTACAGCTTCAACAACACGCTCCTAATCGCCATGCAGGGCGGCCAGCTTGTGGCGGGCTACAACAAGTGGCGGGATGATTTTCACCGCAACGTCAAGAAAGGTGAAAAAGCCATCAAGATTCTGGCTCCGGCCCCGTTCAAAGCAAAGAAGGAAGTGCCGAGGCTGGACGCCCAGGGAAAGCCAGTGACGGGAAAGGACGGAAAGCCTGTTACCGAAGTACAGGAAATCCAAGTTCCGGCATTTAAAATCGTTTCCGTCTTTGATGTGAGCCAGACCGAGGGAGAACCGCTGCCCTCTATCGGCACGGAAGAACTGACCGGCAGCGTGGAGCAATACGAGGACTTTTTCAAGGTGCTGGAACAGGCCTCCCCCGTCCCGATGGCCTTCGAGGACATTCCCGGTGGCTCTCACGGCTACTATCACCTCATGGAAAAGCGGATCGCCATTCAGGAGGGCATGAGTGAATTACAAACCCTAAAGACAGCCATCCATGAGATCGCCCATGCCAAGCTCCACGCCATTGACCCGGAAGCCCCGGCCATGGAGCAGACTGACCGCCCCGACAGCCGCACCCGCGAGGTGCAGGCCGAAAGCGTGGCCTATGCCGTCTGCCAGCATTACGGGCTGGACACCTCCGATTATTCCTTTGGCTATGTGGCTGGTTGGAGTTCCGGCAAGGAATTGAAAGAGCTGAAAGCCTCCCTTGAAACCATCCGGGCCACCGCCCATGAGCTGATTACCACCATTGACAGCCGCCTTGCCGAGCTTCAGAAAGAACGGCAGGCCCAGCAGGAACAGCCGCAGGCCGCCGAGCAGACAAACCCGGACGGCGTGTTTTCCAAGCTGCCCCCCAAGCAACAGCAGGCCATGACCGAGGAAGTGCGGGCTACACTGCAAATGCTGATTGACACGGATTTGAAATCCACCGGCGAAGTGTCGCAGGGAAGCAAGGAGGCGGCGCAGGCGCAGGGCTTTACCATTGCCGGAGATGGAACGCTGGAACAGGCAGAAGCCCCGCAGGAGGCCGCCTACCGTCTGGAAAGCGGCGATTACCTGTATATCCAGACATCGGAAACCGGCTATGACTACACACTGTATGGCCCCGAATATAAGGAGCTGGACGGAGGCCAGCTTGACAATCCCGACCTGTCCCTTGAGGAAGCCGGAAAAGAAATCCTTGCCATCCATGAGCTTCCGGCTGGGACAATGGAACTCCTGACCGGCGACAGGATGGATGATTTTCTGGAAGCCGCTGAACAGGCCAACGCCATTCCCCAGCCGCAGGCATGGAACGGAATCGACGGTCTTTTGAATGGGAAACCATTCATGCCGAAGGCGTCCCCCAAGGAACGGGCCAACGCTTTGATTGACTTAGCGGAAAAAGACGGACAGCGGTTGGGCAACGGGGAGCGCCGGTTGATTGTGGACTATGCCGAGGCCGTGGACGATACGCAAAAGGTGATGGCCCTTGTCAATGAGCTTTGCGAACAGGGCTATGAAATGCAGCATGGCGAGGTGGACAGCTTTGTAAAAAGCCGGATAGACAGTGAAATCGCTGTGGCAAACGCCGAGCGCCAGATCACCCTTGACCCGGCAGCGGAGCCGGTTGTTACGATTCTTTGGAGTGAAAGCCCTCACCTGAAAGACGGCCAGCAAATGCCGCTGCATGAGGCCGAGGCCGTTTTTAAGTCACTGGACGAGGCCCAGCGCCATGACCGGGAACAGCCGGGCTATACGGGCCATTGGTACGATAAAACCAAGTTCCGCATTGATTTTACCATGCAGGGCCAGCCGGACAGCTACGAGGGGCGGCAGGATTTTGGCGATGGGGACGGTTCCCTGATTGAACATATCCAAGGGTATCACGAATACTATGCGCAGGATGAAGGCTGGAAAAACCATGTGCTGCACCATGAGGGGCCGGAAGCATGGGAGGCGGACAAGGCCCAGCGGGATATGCTGCTGCATACCTTTGTCCCATATCTCAAACAGCACTGCAATCTTTCCCGTATGGAGCAGGAGGCACAGCGCCTTTTACACTCCGGCGATCCCCTGTTGCCAGAGCAGACCGCCTATTTGACTGCCCTGATGAACTATGTAACAAAGTGCCGTCCGCTTCTCAATCAGGGAGAAGCTTTACCGGAGCCGCCGCAGCTTTCCGACTTTGATAAGAGCTTACAGGATTACAGGGAGCAGGTACAGGCCGAGGTCGCGCAGGAGGCCAAGGCGGCCGGTTTGACAGTGGAGGAATATATTGCTTCTGGCTCCGATGCCCCGGCGCAGCCAAACTTTTCCATCTACCAAGTGCCGCGCGGCCCGGAAGGGCGCAACTTCCGCTACCGTTCCTATGAGGGCTTGCAGGCAGACGGGCTTTCCGTGGACAGGAAGAATTACCGGCTTGTCTACACAGCTCCGTTGGATAAGAACCCCTCTCTGGACGAGATTTACCATCGGTTCAACATGGAACATCCCGCCGATTACAAGGGACGTTCCCTCTCTCTGGGGGATATTGTGGTGTTCCGGCAAGACGGAAAACAGACTGCCTACTATGTGGATCGTATCGGTTATCGGGAGGTGCCGGAATTTTTCGAGGAGCAGGGACAGCAGCTTACCCCCGACAAACTGGAAACGGGCGAACCCGTTAAAACGCCGAGGGGGACGTTCTATGTAACCGCCATGAGCCGGGAACAGATGGAGGCCGCCGGGTATGGATTCCACCACCAGTCGGAGGACGGCAGGTATCTTATCATGGCAAACGGCACAAGGGCCTTTGCCATCTCTGCCCGGCAGGAAAGCCATATCAAGACGGCGGAAATGTCCACCGAGCAAAACGAAACCATGATTGACGGCATTTTGAACAATGCTCCATCCATGGGAGAACTGGAAGCAAGGGCCAAAGCCGGGGAGCCGGTTTCCCTTTTGGATGTGGCCGAGGCAGCCAAGGCGGAGGCGAAAAAGCCCAAGCAGCCGCGCAGGACGGCGCAGAAACAGAAAAAGCCGTCCATCCGGGCGCAGCTTGCCGCCGCTAAGGAGGAACAGAAAAAGAAGCCCCCAAAGAGGGAGCAATCAAAGGAATTGGAGGTATGAGAAATGTATTTCACCGTAGAAGAAGAAAACCTGATCTGTCTGTATCACAAGAGCGACCGCCGCAGGACGGCGGAAAATCTCCGGGCAGCCCTGCTGGATATGGAGGCAGCCATCCGGGTGCTGGCCTGCCAGACCGTCGATAAGCTGGACGCCATGAGCGACGCCGATTTCGAGGCCCAGCAGTTCCATTTCACAGACGAATAACCCAAGCAGGCAAAAGCGCCGGGCGTGGGGGCTATATGGCCCTTGCGTCCGGCGCTTTTTCATTTTCTGTTTGTCGGAATATGTATCAATCTGAATGGAGCGAAGTTCTGTTTTTACTCCTCCAATCCACGCTCTATTTTACTCTCTTTTCCTATGGCAAGCAATCGGTAAATGGTCAAAGGAATATACCATAGAGCAACCACCAGACGCCAAGTCAGGATGACCCCGCCGATCAGGCCGCCTATTATAAAATTCACAGCAATAATACCAACCGAACCGCCTAAGTCATATCCATGGGGAACCAGCCAGACAAACATTCTCCGAATCCCAAAGGGAATCCCGCAACAGAGCCAGACATAAAAATATTCCGTTTCGCCGTTTTTGGTAAAGACAGACTTGAAGATCAAAAACAGAAACAGTGCGATTACCAAGGTCAAAACTGTATGTTTCAAAAAATCTTTCCAAATCTCTCCGCGTGTCATCCTATTCCTCCCTCATGCGTTTAAGATAATATCAAGTAAGTATCTTTATTGTTTGCTTGTCCTTTTTATTTTTGAGGACATCACATGTGTTGTTTGATATATCTATACACAGTAACGGCCATAAACAGTAACAGAACCACTCCAATGACTATCAACAGAGGATGCTGATGCATCATTCCTAAATAAACAAACAAGCCGACTAAACCGCTACAAAGCCCAATCAGAACGAATCCGGCGATGATTCGTAGTATCATAGGAACCTTTTTACTGCCAATTAGCTCCAGTGTCCCCTCCACAATCAAATCCAAAATCTCAGATATAATTTCCATCGTATTCTCATTATAATCTTTCAACAACCGTAACACAAATCTCTGTAAATCCTCATTTTGAATCGGCGGTTCCGCTTACCGTGCTTTCTCCGCCAGGAGACAAATCCAGTGTTGTTTCCGATTTACATGTGCGGCTATCTGGGAAAAGCCTGCATCTTTTAAGTATTGTGTCAACCGCTCCTGCGTAAAAATACGCATTCCATCGATGATACCAGCCCATTTTTCGTCTTTTGTGTTCCTACCATCCGATTCATTCACAATCATAAATGTGCCACCCGGTTTCAGTACCCGCCAGACTTCTTGAAAGCTCTCCACTGGCCCCGGCCAGAAATAGACCGTTTCAAAGGCAGTGATTACATCAAATGTCGCTGCTTCAAAGGGGAGACGAGATACATCCCCCTGCACAACGTTACATCTCCCAATCTGTACCTCATGCCGGTTGAACTGCTTTGTTTTATCACAAGCGACCTTGGAATAGTCCAGCGCTGTGACCGTTGCAGCCGGAAACCGCTTTAAAAGCGCTGCGGTATTGCGTCCTCCACCACATCCGAAATCTGCGACCATGGAATGCGCCGCCACCGGTATATCTGGAAAATAGGAAAGTCCCCAATCGGAAACAGCGGCATGCCCTTGATTCATACCGTTGACCATCAATTTCCCCATCCAACCGTCCGGCTTTCTGGTGTTGTTAAAAAACTGTTTGAAAATCCCCATGGAATCACCGATCCTTTCTTCTTGTATTACCACGAGTTCCGTGCTGTTTGAATTTCACCCTGATTTCTAAATAAACAAAACCGGGTCAAGCATTATAAACACGCCTGCGATAATAAATAACGTTATATAAATATATTTTGCTTTTCGGGAGATATCGGATATCCATATTGCTCCAATATTTCCTAAACTAAAAGCCAGCCATGCTATGTCACTTTGCATTGGAAACAAACGCAGACCGAATAAATTGCAGCTCAACAAGATGGCACTTAAAATAAGAACAACATCAAATATGATTTTCAATATATTCTTCCGCTTCAAAGCGTCTTGATTGCTTTTACGAAATCCCGGTCGAATTAAGAAATAGACTGCAATTTCCAGGAGAATCAATGTAACAAGACTATACCACCAAGGATATGATACATAATATCCAATGATCTGATCTGCTCCCCCGACAATAAGGGCAACACCTCCATAGCCAAATGCACCGTAAATTCTAAGGCCCTCTTTATCTTCCTTGCTTTTACGAAAGAGTGAGTAACTCAGCCCAAATAGCCCTATACCAAAAAATATCAAAAGAAGATTTAACCATAGGAGCAATCTCTATCCGCCTCCTCTTTTTTGTTAGTTTCAACTAACTGAAATATGTACTTTGCCTGCTGGATCAATGGAACTTACCCACTATCAAAATCAAAGCCAATTAAATGGATTAAGCATCTCTCCAAGAAACTCTATGAAGCAATTCCAAAACGTTTCTTTAAATGTTTTCCTGGTGTTTTCCCGCCCTTTCCTGCTTGCTATCCATGCCCGTATTGATGCAAGCAGCATCACGATAGCAAGATATAGCAGCAATACAAGAACCGCTATTTGCAAAATTCCCATATGTAAAGTTCCTTTTAATGCCCTGATTCGCATTCGTTTTTTCTATTGTACCACAATTCCAAGGGGATGGAAACATATTCTTTGTATGCAGATTTAAAATATATCTAAAAAACGAATTGACAAATTCATAAATTTTCCGTATTATATAACAGTAATATATAACATTGTTACAACAAGGATGAAGTAATGAACAAAAAGGAACAGACAACCTTAAACCGAATATTTTCAGCCGCATTACAGGAATTTCTTGAAAAAGGCTATCAGTCCGCTTCGCTGCGGAATATCGTCAAGATGGCAGGTGTGACAACCGGCGCGTTTTATGGCTACTATAAAAGCAAGGAAGAATTATTTGAAGCACTGGTAGGAAAACATTACAACTTTTTATTGGATCGCTTTTGCAAGGCGCAAAAAGAATTTGCAGAAACATCCCCGGAGGAACAGCCGGACAAGCTTACCTCCACTTCCGGCGAGTGTATGTATGAGATGCTTCTATACGCTTACGATCATCTGAATGAATGTAAGCTTATTCTTTGCAAATCGGAAGGAACTCGTTTTTCAAGGCTGATTGATGAAATGGTGGAGATCGAAACAAAAGGGACGCATGATTATTTGAAGGTGCTTGAAAATCTGGGCAGGCCGTCACCGCACATTGATGAACGGCTGGAACATATCTTAATTACGGGAATGTTCAACACCTTTTTTGAGCTGATTATACACGAAATGCCACTGGAAGAAGCAAAACACTATTTGGAAGCAATGAGAACCTTTTATACTGCTGGATGGATGAAGCTTATGGGGCAATAAACAAAGTCGATCCTACCTAGCATTCATACATAATGGGAAGCACACGCTTTCCATTATATTTGGCGCATTAGTTAGCTGCCGCTAACTATGTAAAACGCAAAGTACTACACAAGGATATTCGAGGGAGGATCATTCCCTGCATATCATAAAAATTTATTAAGGAGGGTTTCTGATGAAAAAACAGTCTAACTTATCCCAATTGATGGGGTATGCCGGGAGGCATAAAATATTGACCTATCTTTCCTGGGTGCTGTCTGCCATGAGTGCGCTGTTGGCGCTTGTGCCATTTTGGTATATATGGCGTATCATTCATGATGTACTGAAAGTTGCCCCAGACTTCGCACGGGCGGAGAATATCACAAGATACGGCTGGTCTGCTGTATTGTCTGCGATTCTCTCGATTCTTGTCTACATAGCCGCTTTGATGTGTTCGCATATGAGCGCGTTCCGGGTTGCAGCTAATATCCGAAAAGAGCTTATGCAGCATATCACAGCCCTGCCGCTTGGTATAACGGAAAAGTATGGAAGCGGAAAACTACGGAGGATTGTAAACAGTTCCAGTGCCGCTACGGAAACGTATCTGGCGCACAGGCTTCCCGACAAAGCGGGGGCAATTGCCACCCCCATAGGATTGATCTTTTTACTGCTTGGGTTCGATTGGAGGTTAGGTATTTTAAGCCTTATTCCCGTTGTGCTTGGTTTTCTAATTATGATGAAGATGACCGGGAAAGATATGGTTGAGAGCATGGAACAGTACCAAAATGCACTTTCCGACATGTCGAATGAAGCCGTTGAATATGTCAGGGGCGTCCCCGTTGTAAAGACGTTCGGGCAGACAATCTTTTCTTTCAAACGCTTCAAAGGAACTATTGATAATTATGAAAAATGGGTGATCGCCTACACAAAGAGGCTCCGCCTTCCCATGATGTTCTATACAACTGCAATCAACGGCGTATTCGCTTTTCTGATTGCCGGTGGGATTCTCTTTACAAGGAATGGCGTAACAAATGAACTGCTACTAAATCTGATCTTTTATATTGTGATTACTCCTGTCATCGGTACGACACTTACAAAAATCATGTTTATGAGCGAGGATGCAATGATTGTAAGGGACGCGCTCAATAGAATTGACGAAGTGATGAACGAAAAGCCGTTATCCGAAAGTCCAATGAAGCATGTACCAAATGACAACGGCGTGACATTGGAACACGTTAGTTACAGCTATGACGGCAAGAAAAATGCCCTCAATGATGTGTCATTGCGGATTGAACCGGGGCAGACAATCGCCTTGGTAGGCGCTTCCGGCGGCGGCAAAACGACCCTTGCGAATATCGTTACAAGGTTTTTTGATCCGCAAGAAGGACGCATACGGATAGGCAATATTGACATACGCGATATTCCAAAAGAAACGCTGATGAATACGGTATCGTTTGTGTTTCAAAACAGCCGCCTTATCAAAGCCTCCATTTTGGAAAACGTGCGTATGGCAAAGCCTGACGCGACACGGGAGGAAATTAACCAAGCCTTGCAAGCGGCACAGTGCATGGACATCATTGAAAAATTACCGAATGGCATCGATACGGTGGTCGGCACAAACGGCGTGTACCTGTCTGGCGGTGAACAGCAGCGAATCGCGATCGCCCGCGCTATTTTGAAAAACGCGCCTATTTTAATCCTTGATGAAGCGACCGCTTTTGCCGATCCCGACAATGAGGTGCGTATACAACAGGCTTTATCGGTTCTTTCAAAAGGGAAAACCGTGATTATGATTGCACACAGATTATCATCCATTACAGACGCGGACTGCATTTATGTGCTGCAAGACGGGGAGATTGCCGAAAGCGGCACGCATAGCGGACTGATACAGAAGAACGGAATCTTTACACGGATGTGGAAAAATTATTCCGAAGCAGCAGAATGGAAGATTTCAAAGGAGGTAAGCGCATGATTCAGATATTACAAAGGCGTTTTGCGTTATCAAGGCAAGGGGCTGTCGATTTGATCAAAGGCTGTATCGCTTGTGTTTTTCAGGACATATCCTTTATGCTCCCTGTCGGGCTTCTCTATAGTTTTGTCATTGATCTCATGAACAGGGGCGTAAATGGGAGCCGCATTGCTTTCTATGCGGTTGGCGCTTTGGCTTGCCTTGTACTCATATTCATAGTAACGTATTTTCAATACAATGCCACCTATTTAGCAACTTATGTGGAAAGTGGGGTAAGGCGTGTTTCCTTAGCGGAACAGCTCCGGAAAATCCCCCTGTCCTTTTTTGGCAAAAAAGACCTTGCTGATTTGACAAATTCCATCATGGGTGATTGTGCCACCCTGGAAACAGCGTTCTCCCATTATGTGCCCGCTTTGGCAGGCTCCCTTATTTCCACAACACTGATTGCAGTCTGCCTTTTTGCCTATGACTGGCGCATGGCGCTTGCGGCTGTTTGGGTTTTACCGATCGCGTTTGTAATCACATTCTTTTCAGCCCGCATCCAAACATACTTTAACCGTAAATCGGTAGAGGCCAATGTCGCGCTGGAAAGCGGTGTGCAGGAGTGTATCGAAAGTTTACAGGACTTAAAGGCGAACAATGCGGAAAAAAGCTACCTAAAAGGACTGAATAAAAAAATAGACTATGTGGAAAAACGGCATATTATAACAGAACTGGGGACGGCCCTGTTTGTTGTGTCCTCCACTCTGATATTAAAATTCGGGATTGCCACAGTTGCGCTTGTCGGTTCAGTGCTGCTTATTCGTGGGGAGATTGATGTTCCACTGTTCTTTCTGTTTTTACTTGTAGCTTCCAGATTGTACGCTCCGCTTGAGGGGGCATTACAAAATCTTGCTGCGGTAATCTCCACAAAACCGAATATAAACCGCATGAATGAAATCCTTGACAAACCTATCCAAACAGGCAGTAACAGGCTAACGAATCAAGGCTATGATATTGTGTTCGATCATGTAGGATTTGCTTATAATACCGGAGAAACCGTATTGAAAGACGTGTCCTTTACTGCAAAACAGGGAGAAGTGACCGCCTTAGTCGGCCCGTCTGGTGGCGGAAAAACTACGGTATCACGCCTTGCCGCTCGGTTTTGGGATATCGGCAAGGGGAAAATCACTGTCGGCGGTATGGATATATCGGAAATAGAACCGGAAACCTTGCTGTCGCTGTACTCGATCGTATTTCAAGATGTGACGCTGTTTAACAACACAGTCATAGAGAATATCCGAATCGGCAGAAAAGACGCAACGGATGAAGAAGTGATTGCAGCGGCAAAGCTGGCAAATTGTGATGAATTTGTTGTAAAGCTCCCGGACGGTTATAGTAGTATGATCGGTGAAAATGGCTGCGAACTATCAGGCGGTGAACGGCAGCGTATTTCAATCGCCCGCGCTTTCCTCAAAAATGCCCCCATCATTTTACTGGATGAAGCAACGGCGAGCCTGGACGTGGAAAATGAAACACTGATACAGACCGCTTTATCAACGCTGATCAAGGATAAGACCACACTTGTAATCGCACACCGTATGCGCACCGTAAGCGGTGCAGACAAAGTGGTTGTGCTTTCAGGTGGTTTGGTTGCGGAACAGGGAACTCCGGAAACTCTGATGAATACAGGAACGATTTATCCCCATATGGTCAAGCTGCAAACGTTGAGTAGGGATTGGGGAATTTAGAAAGTACAATCTATTTCCGGCTGAATTGGTCAAACAATCCTCGATTGCTTTTTGGTTGCCTATTTGTAGAAAAAGTAAATGCCGTTTCCGGGGGGGGGATAGTAACACTCAGCCACACCTCCGACCAAGGGAAAAGGCCCAGAGATTTCAGGGCCTTTTCCCTTTACTTTTTCTACGCATGCCCCCTGTGTTTTCGCGCCCACAGCTTCTTGCTCCGGCGCTTGCGCATTTCAGCGCAGTATGGACAGTAAAGGCAGTTGGGCCGCCTGGGAGAAAACCGATTGTATTCGGAACTTGAAATTTGTATCGTATAAAAAAGGCAGCAGCCTTGAAATAAACTACTTCAAAACTGCTGCCCGCTATCTGGGACTTATTTGGAGATCCTGCGCCTACACATAGTTACTTCTGCTTGTATACGCTCTCAGAAACTTATACGATATTGCGGATACCCTCACATATTCGCCTTGCAACCAAGGGATTATTCATCGTATATAAATGAATCCCTTCCACATCGCTGACAAGCAGATCAATAATCTGGCTTAATGCGTAGGACATTCCCGCATCAAAAAGAGCCTCCTTATTCGATTCGTATTTTTGAATGATTTTTTGAAATTGGACGGGAAATGTTGCACCACACATGGTAATCATCCTCTTGATTTGTGCGGCATTGATCACGGGCATGATGCCTGGAATGATCGGAGCCTGAATGTCGGCAATCCTGCAAGCCTCCTGAAAGCGAAAGAACGCATGATTGTCAAAACATAATTGTGACAGCAACACCTCCGCGCCTGCGTTTACCTTTGCTTTTAAGTGCCTGATCTCACCGACTTTATCCTCAGATTCAGGATGACACTCTGGGTAACAAGCTCCTAAAAAGCAAAAGTCCCATTTGCCTTTCAGGTACGCAATCAAATCCGATGCATGACAAAACGATTCTTTTTCCCTCATATCCGGGTTTTTATCACCCCGAAGTGCAAGGACATTTTGCAGACCGGCGTTGGCAAGAACCCTTGCAAACTCATCAATTTCTGCTTTATCATAGTGTAGGCAGGTTAAGTGGACCACCGGCTCTACATGATATTCCTGTTTGATTCGTTTCGCAAGCTCTATGGTGCGGTTGCGGTTCGCACCACCTCCCGCACCGAATGTCACACTGATATAATCGGGATTCAGTTCACATAACACAGCCAGGGTTTTGTCAATGTTCTTTAACTCACTGTCCTTTTTTGGGGGGAATATTTCAAAGGACAAGGTTTTTTTAGAAGGGTTCCCCTGATTCTGTTTTGCTTGGTATAGTTCTGAAATCTTCATTTTGTTATACGTCTTTCCGAATCACTTTTGCCGCCTCTACCATATGTTTAAGGCTTTCCTCTGTTTCCGGTATCCCCCTTGTCTTTAATCCACAGTCAGGATTGACCCAGAGCTTGGTTGAGTCGATTTTGGTAAGCATGATATGAAGGGCCGCAACGATTTCCTCCACAGAGGGAACCCTTGGGGAATGTATATCATATACTCCCGGGCCCACTTCTGTTTCAAAGTTGTGTTCCCGCAGCGAAGTGAGTATTTGCAGATCAGAACGGGATGCTTCAAACGTAATGACATCGGCGTCCATATCGTCAATCGCCGGAATAATGTCTGTGAACTCACTGTAACACATATGTGTATGGATTTGTGTTTCCGGTCGGACGCCGCTGTGTGTCAGGCGGAACGCAGGAATTGCAAAATCCAAATATTCCTTCTGCCAGTCTGATTTCCGAAGCGGCAGTTTTTCCCGAAGAGCCGCCTCATCAATCTGTATGATTTTAATTCCGTTCTTCTCCAAATCCAATACCTCATCACGAATCGCTAGGGCAATTTGGGAAATGGATTCCTTGATAGAAATATCCTCTCGTGGAAATGACCAGTTGAGGATTGTTACAGGGCCAGTCAGCATTCCCTTCATTGCTTTTTTCGTCAAGGACTGTGCATAGACAGACCACTCAATGGTAATGGTTTTTTCACGATAGACATCCCCCCATATAATGGGTGGTTTTACGCATCGCGTACCATAAGACTGTACCCATGCTTTTTCTGTGAACAGAAAGCCTCCTAATGCTTCGCCAAAATACTCCACCATATCGTTTCGTTCATATTCTCCGTGAACCAGCACGTCCAGTCCGATTTCTTCCTGCCATCTGACGCACTCCGTAATTTTCTTTTTGATAAACTCCTTGTATTCTGTTTCCGATACTTCACCTTTGCGGTAAGTGGATCGCTTTACTTTTACATCGTTTGTCTGGGGAAATGAACCGATGGTTGTAGTTGGGAATTCCGGCAATGCAAGTTTCTGTTTCTGCAATACCTGCCGCTTGTTGCGACTGGGTTTTCTGATATAATCATCTTCGGTGATCCGGGAAAGCCGTTGATGCACATCTTCATTCACGCAATCTCTTGCTTGCGCAAACAGCTTTGTGTTCGCCTGATAAGATGACGCTACATGATAGTCCTCACATTGGGCAAGTTCTTTAAGCTGCGCAAGCTCGTCCAGTTTTTCTTCTGCAAATGCGAAATACGATGTGTAGTGTTTGGATAACATGTGCTCATGCTTTAATGTGTAAGGAACATGCAGGAGCGAACAGGAGGTCGATAATACACATTGGATACTCTTTGCCTGCAACATCTTTATCATCCGCAAGGTTGGTTCATAGTGGTTCTTCCAAATGTTTTTTCCGTTAATCAACCCGGCAAATAACTGCTTATCCTGCGGAAAACCATATGCTTCAATCAAGGAAGCGGTCTTTTTCCCCTCAATAAAATCCAAGCCGATCCCGTCAAAGGGCATGGTAAGAAGTTCCTGATAAATATCCCTGACATCTCCAAAATACGTTTGCAATAGAACATGGCAGTTTCTTTTGTCTGAAAGAATCGAATCATATAGTTGCTGGAACAAGGAGATGGCTTCCTGATCCATATCCTGCACAAGAGACGGTTCGTCAAACTGAATCCATGGGATTCCGATTTCTTCACAAGAGTGAAGAAACTCCTGATAGGCTTTCGCAACAGAACCTGCAATATCTTTCAAGGTTTTTTTGCCTGTATAACGGCATAATTTAAGCAGGGTATAGGCCCCGATTACAACGGGTTTTGTTTCAATTCCTAGGGCTTTTGCTTCTTTGTATTCTGCAAACGGCTTGTTCCCCGCAAGTATGATTTGCATATCATCCTCGATTTCCGGAACAATGTAATGGTAATTGGTATTGAACCATTTTTTCATCGCAAGAGCCTTGACATCGCCAGAAGTCCCCTGGTAGCCTCGTGCCATTGCAAAATAGGTATCCAAATCCGACAGGTTCAATTCTTTGTATCGTTTGGGAATTAGATTGAATAAAACCACTGTGTCCAGCACCATATCATAATACGAAAAGTCATTACAGGAGATATAGTCAATGCCAGCCTGTTTCTGTGTATTCCAATGTGTAACCCGCAGCTCTTTCCCTGTTTGTAGCAATTCCTTTTCGGAAATTTCCTTTTTAAAATATTTCTCAGAAGCGAACTTCAATTCCCGTAAGGTTCCGATTCTGGGAAATCCGATTACTGATGTCTGCATCCTTTCCTCCTTATCGTCTTATCTCTTATCGCAATAGAATCCACCAAACTCAAACGAGAATTGGGAACTCCATGAAATCAAACCGGCTATACACCAGATATGATCGTTGTTATCAGTATAAATCACATGACTGGATTTGTATAATATATATAAGTAGCGTCTATCCATAGCTTCAAGCTATGGATAGACGCTTTTCAATCAATGAACAGAGGATAGAAACGGACGTTTTAACTCTCGTTTGAATTACAGCCTCCCATGTGTTCTGCATCTACATAGTGTTTCAAGGCCTCCAAATAAGTCGTTCCCAGCCTACTGATTCTGCCCTTTTGGTGCGTAATATAACCGATGCGCATGTGGCTTTCTTCTGCGAGAGGAACCGCAATAATATCCTTGCCATTCAACTGTTCATCAATTACGCCGCTGCATACCGTATACCCGTTTAACCCGATTAAAAGATTAAACAACGTTGCCCTGTCCCGTACCCGGATCTGTTTTTTTCGTTCTGAAACGGAGAAAAGTTCTTCGGAAAAATAGAAGGAATTATGCTCCCCCTGCTCGAAGGACAGATAAGGATAGGGGGCAAGCTGCTCATTGGTCAGGATGGAACGGCCTGCAAACGGATGGTTTCGGCTGATAAACACATGTGGGGTTGCCACAAACAAAAGATGGAATTTCAAATCGCGGGACTTTAAAATCTTGTTAAGAACCGCTTCGTTAAAATCATTCAGAAACAGGATACCGATTTCACTCTTCATATGAGCCACATCCTCAATAATTTCACAGGTCTGTGTTTCTCTAAGAGAAAAATCATATGTATCCTGCCCGTATTCCTTAATTAAATCCACAAAGGCATTCACCGCAAAAGAGTAGTGCTGTGTGGAAACGCAAAATTGCTTTTTCCCACCGTCTCCGCCTTTATACTTATCTTCCAGAATTGCCGCCTGTTCCAATACCTGCCTGGCATAGCCTAAGAAATCTTCTCCCTCTTTAGAAAGTATGATTCCTTTCTTTGTCCTGTGGAAAATTTGAATCTTCATTTCTTTTTCCAGCTCACGGATGGCATTGGTAAGGCTGGGCTGTGAAAGAAAGAGCTTGTCCGCTGTTTCTGTAATCGTTCCGGTTTCTGCCACTGCTACTACATACCGCAACTGTTGTAAGGTCATTTTGTTCACCCGCTTTCTAATGAAACTGGCACATCGGTATCTTACCAATGTGTGATTACCGCACCCAATAAAGATAAATATATGTATCAGTATAACATGGATTTCTGCTGTTTCATAGGTTGGTCATGGAATGGCCGCCTTATAGAAAAAGTAAATGCCGTTTCCAGGAGAAAAGATATTAACATACGACCACCCATCCGACCAAGGGAAAAAGCCCTGCGAAATCAGGGTTTTTTCCTTTTACTTTTTCTACGCATAGCCCCTGTGCTTCCTCGCCCACAGCTTCTTGCTCTGACGCTTGCGTTTTTCGGCACAGGCCGGACAGTAAAGGCAGTTGGGCCGTCTGGGAGAAAACAGCTTTCCGCACTCCCGGCAGCGCAACGCCTGGCTCCGCTCCATTAGTTCGGCATAAAGCGCCGCGTCCAGTGGGAGGACGGCGGCCTGAAACCATCGGCACAGAACGGAATAGGAAATGCTCTGCACACAAACACATTCCTCTCCATCGTCCAGCAGGAGGCAGTTTCCGTCACAGTAATTGCAGCACTCATGTGTGAGCCTGCGGGCCTTGCGATACTGGCGGTAATTCATTCTCGGTATGTTCATAGCTCCTGTATATGCTCCTTTCCCGGCGTCACCCGCAAAATGCTATCCACGTTCTGCTTGATAATGCCGTATTCTTTCAGCTCTTTCTTTACCTCGTTATACTGTTCTGACAGCCGTTCCCGTTCTTCGTCCAGCTTTTTGTATTCGGCTTTGAGCGCGTATAGGTTGGGGAGTTTCTTCACCCCGGCCTCTTTAAGCGACTTTGCCGCCGCCTCATACAAGATCAGTTGGCTTTCATGCTGCCGCCGGAACGCGGCCTTGTCTTTGGTGTTTCGCAGTTCCAGCGCCACAGGCCGGAGCTGCTTGTAGGCGGAGAGGTTTTTTATCTGCAGCGCTATATCCCCAAGGCGGCATTCCGTGTCTTTCAGGGCGGAGGCCGCCGCATCGTTTGCCGCGCTGATCTCGGCCATTCTGCTTTCCAAGCCCTCGTAGCTGTCGATCTGGTGTTCCGTGATGAAGTTTAAGGAATTGGCGGCCTGCTTCAAGTTATGCAGCTTCGCCCACCGCGCATAGCCCGCACTCTGCTGGGCCTTGATACTGTCCTCCAAGGCAGTCCGCAGGGAGATTTCCCTGGCGCTTCTTCTGCGCGGCCCCCGGTCGATGGCAATGCCCTTGATCCGCTGGGTGATTCGTTCCTCGGTGTAATCCTCCCCCAAGGTCTTGCAGCGTGTAAAGCGTTCCTGTCCGGGACGGAGGCCGTCTGCCAGAGCGCGGAATGAAATATATTTGCCTTGTTTGACTTCATAGCCCTGGGCCTCCATTAGCCGCAGGAAGCCGTCAAAGTCTTTGGCCTGCGGGATAGCGGCGTCGATGGCGATTTTCAGTTTTGCTTTCCAGCTTTTGCCCTTTTTCTGTGCGTCCCACTCGGCGTAGGTCTTGCCCTTGGCTTTGCCGGGCTTTACCACAGACAGACCGTTTTCCTGGCACAGCCGGTCACTGGTGCGCCGGATATAGGCATAGCTCTGCCGGTTGGAATTGTACTTGCGGTGGTTCACCATATCCACGGCACAGAAAATCAGGTGATTGTGGACGTGGCCCTTGTCGATGTGTGTTGTCAGCACATAGGAGTATTTGCCTTGCAGCACTTCGTCGGCAAGCTGCTTACCGATCTCATGGGCCTGTTCCGGGGTGGTTTCCCCTGGCTCAAAGGCTTGTATCAGGTGGTGGGCCAGATTGTTGCCTTTTTTGAACGCCTGATCCAGCAGCATTTGAAACTCGATATCCGCCGTTTCATAGGAACAGCCATAGGAGGAGACAAACAGCTTTTCATCGGTCTTGTCCGGGTTCTCGATGTAGTCCAGCGCCTTTTTCAGCGTTGACTTGATAGGATGGATCTTTGTAACTGCCATATCTGTGTCAGCGCTCCCTTGATGTCCTCCAAGTCCTGCGCGTACACAGTCCCGGTACTGTTGATACGCCTTGCGATCTGGTTGATGTTGACGCCGATTTTTTGCAGCTCTGCGGTCTGCGCCCGGACAGGGCCGGTGTCGATATGGACGATATAGCCGTCGATCAGCATTTTCCGGGCGTAAGCAGAAAAGTTCTTTGTGCCAAGCTGGGCCATCTTCTGTTGGATCAGCGCCCGTTCCTCCGGCGTAACGGGGACGCGCAGCACAAACTTCCGCTTTCGGTTTGCCACATTCTCACCTCCATTCATTCAGGGGTTTGGGGACTTCCCCAAGACACAAACGGGAAGCCGTTTGTCGGGAGTGTAGCCACACTCCCTATGCTTGCTGTTTTTCTTTTTCCTCCACTACTACCAATCCAAGAAGCCCTTAAATTACCCGCAAACAATCAACTTTATTGAAAAAACGTTAAAAAAAGAGGCCCTTGGCCTCCATAGAATAAAGAATAAACCGTTGCCATATAATCCGATGCTTTCGTTCGACAGTCTGCGTCCTCCAGCACATCCGAAAACATGCCCGTTCTTTTGTTTTACCTTTGCTGGGAATACGGTATAAAAGATTCTGTCATATTGCTTTTATATGATCGTGTTAGCTGACAAAAGGTTAAAACTTCCCAGACATCGTTGCTGATACAATAGAGGGAAGATGTTTTATATCCAATGATTGATGAATCTTTCTCAGATGCTTTAAATGTCTGTTTGGCCATGAAATGCAGATGAGGTAAAGCTTGTTTGGGCAAACAATGAGAGGTTTTCATGAATAGCAAAAAATAATGAAAAAATATATTTCCTTTTTAGACGTTGCATGGTAATATAATAATGTGTAATAGTTAGCGATAACTAACTAAATCTAATTACATAATATGAAAGGAAAAATCACATGAAAACAAATAACAAATGGACGGTCAAGGATGTGATTACGACCGTATTGTTGACGGTGGTTCTCATCGGTATTCACTTTATTGTCATTACTGTCTCTATGGTAAATCAATTTTTCAACTGCGTTTTATCTCCTGGAGTATCAATGTTTTTCTCTGCCCCGGTATACATTCTGATGGTCAGCAGGGTAAATAAAAGATTTGTTTCTTTGGCGTCTCTGACGATTCTGGGACTTGTCTATTTGCTGACAGGCAACTGGTATCTTTTGCCGTATTTTGCTTTGCTAGGCTTACTATGCGAGGTGGTGTTATGGAAGCGGGGCTCCTATCGCAATGCAAAGAGACTGACCTTTACATGGTCAATGGTGAGCCTGTTTTACATCGTAAGCAATCTTTTGCCGCTTTGGTTTTTCTGGGACACTTTTTACGCGTTTGCCGTTGCAAGCGGCATGGATCAAAGCTATATTGAGAGTTACCTACAATATTACACCTCCCCCGGCTGGCTGATCTTTATTGTGGCGTTCGCTGTTATCTGCGGCTTTTTAGGCAGCATACTGGGAACCCGGCTGATGGGGAAACACTTCAAGAAAGCGGGGGTTCTGTGAGAAGTGAGCGCTCCTTTGCCGTCCCGGTCAAGTTTTTTGCATTGCTCTGCGCTATGCTGGGTGTTTTTCTGGTGAAAAATATTCTGTTTACCACTGTTTTGGCGATATTCTGTTTCGTATATGTGGGGTTCCAGCGAAACTACCGATTGATGGCATCCTGTGGAGCCTTTTATCTGCTGTTGTCATTGCTTTTATGCGCGATTCGCTTCTATGGATATCATACGGTCATTATTTCCGAGTTCCTTGTGTTGTTTTTCTGGAGCAGTATGGTAATGCTCATGCTGTTTTGGGATTTGTTTATGACGCCTCCTGGAGAACTGTCATCGTTCTTGTCAAGCATCCACATGCCCACTGGCGTCATATTGGGACTGATGGTCATATTTCGCTTTTTCCCCACCATGAAGGCTGAGCTTAAAGCAGTGGGCCTTTCGATGAAAAACCGGGGCCTTACATCGGTAAAACAGTTTACGGGTCATCCACTTGCAAGCTTTGAATATGTCCTTGTCCCGCTTCTGCTCCGTATTTTGCAGATTGCCGACCAACTGGCCGTTTCTGCTGTGGCGCGAGGCGCTGAGCGCCCTGGCGTGCGAAAGAGTTACTACGAAACAACGATGCATATGCGCGACTGGTGTTTCCTTGCGCTTTGGGGCATCGTTACAGCAGCGGTTCTTTGCGTTGGAGGTGTGAAAATTTGATCGAATTGAAGAATGTATCGTTTCAATACGAGGGGAGCGAAGAGGGCGTTTGGGACGTGAACCTATCCATAGAGCAGGGAGAATGCGTGGTGCTCACAGGGGTGTCAGGCTGTGGGAAAACGACTCTGACCAGATTGATGAACGGTCTGGCTCCATCCTATTTCGCAGGTTCCCTTTCCGGAAGTATTTGTATAGATGATAGGGCTATTACAGGAATGGCAGCGTGGGAAATCGGAAAGACCGTAGGAAGTGTATTCCAGAATCCTAAAAGCCAGTTTTTTTCATCAGAACTTGCGGGTGAGGTGGCCTTTGGATGTGAAAACTACGGCCTTCCCCGGGAGGAGATTCAAAAGAGGACGGATGAATCCATTGAAACCTTTTCTCTTTCCTCAGTAAGAAAAAGACCTCTGGATGTGCTTTCCAGCGGGGAGAAACAGCGCGTGGCCATCGCTTCCGTCTATGCCGCGCGCCCCAAAGTATTTGTTTGTGACGAACCAACTGCGAATTTGGATTTGGAGGGGATCGAGCAACTATTAGAAACACTTTTCAAGTTGAAAAAAGAGGGCTACACGTTAGTGATCGCAGAGCACCGTCTCTCATGGCTTTCTGAGCTTGCTGACCGGATGATACATATGGAAAAAGGGAGGATTGTAGGCGAATACACTCCCAAAGAGTTCACAGATATGCCGGAAATGGAACGGCGCAACAAGGGGCTTCGGACGATGCACCGTGCGCAAACACACGAACTACTGCCGCTTCCAAACGTTTCCGAGCGTGCGGCACTGATTATGCATGACCTATGTAAAAGATGCGGGGAAATAGAGGTGTTTACAAACCTTTCAGGCGCTTTCCCACAAGGCTCCATCACTGCTATCACCGGGCGAAATGGCGCCGGAAAAAGCACTCTGGCTTTAGTGCTTGCAGGGCTCTCTAAGAAGAGCGGCGGTGATATCATCGTATACGGGAGTAAACATCATCCGTCCAGCAGGCGGAAAAAAGTATACTACTGCGGCAATGACACGACAACACAGTTCTTTACCGCAAGTGTTTCAGAAGAGATGCTTTTGAATCAACCGTTGACAGAGGAGCGAATGGAAAGGGCAAGGCAGTTGTTAAAGAACATGGATTTGTACGAGTATCGGGACGTACATCCGGCAGCCCTGTCGGGAGGACAGAAACAGCGCCTTGCCGTTGCCTGCGCTTTATTTTCGGAGCGTGAGATACTTCTGTTGGATGAACCTACAAGCGGGTTGGACGGCGCAAACATGAGGAGAATATCCGATGCGTTGAAAGACGCTGCCAGCAGCGGGAAAACCGTGGTTGTTATCACACATGACCCGGAGTTTATGGAAGAATGCTGTCAATATTGTTTTTCCTTCTGAGCGTCAGGGAAGGCTGTTTTGGCAGTATGTACCTGAATATATGCATGGCAGTAAATCAAGATCGAAATGGGAAAGTGCTGTATTCTGCGGTTCAGGGAGATGGGAATCATTTTGAGGCCTCGTTGATTATCAGTTGGATGGCTCAAATCAACCACACCGCTGTTTCGTCAGGTAGTTGATGGTAGCTCTTAACGTTGCTCCCGTTGGAAGCTTAAAGAGGAAACGGTCATGCATGGAAAGGCATATCGGCAAAGGGAAATGGGAGTAGTACCGTTAAAAAAAGCCATCCCCCGGCTGGGGAAAAATATGGCTGGAACAATGAATTATACGATGCAATAAAATACCATAATTTTTTTACGTTCGCCCGGTGGGTTTATGACCTGCCGGGCGAATTTTGTTATTTTTTGCGGGTTGTTCTGAGGACGAAACAAATTTTAAAAAAATTTTCAAAAAGGAGGCGATTAGCGGGTAGCAGAGGGTGTCTGCGGATTGATAGTAGCGGAAAGGGAAAGTACCACCCAATCCCCCAACAGAAAGGGGGTGAGAAATGATGGAAACGAACCCATACGACTATTACGAACAATGCCGGTTTGATGCTTTCTGCAAGGCGGTATTGCGCAACGAAGCCAGGGCCTACCTGCGGAACATGAAGCGTCAGCGAAACCGTGAATTGACGTTCAGCGATCTTTCCCAGGAAGAACTGGACAAGCTCTATGCGGTAGACCGCTACCCTAGCGACAGCTTTGTATTCAGCGCTCACGGGTACGAGTTACATATCGACAATGAGCTTGTAGCCGAAGCCTTTGCCAAACTGTCAAAGACAGAACAAAGCATTTTGATTCTGCACTGCGTTCTGGATATGGCGGACGGCGAGATCGGCAGCCTGATGGGCATGTCCCGCAGTGCCGTTCAGCGCCACAGGGCAAAGACCCTAAAAGCGTTGCGAGTAACATTGATGGCGCTCATGCCGGAAGGAGGTTGACGCGGATGAACCAGCCAAAACACAAAGGAAAGGCACTGTTACCCCTTTCGGTGAGCAAAGCTGCCTGCGCCGGTGATTCCGGGGCTGTGGAGTGTGTATTACGGTACTATGACGACTACATGAACAAGCTTTGTACCAGAACCCTCTACGACAAAGCCGGTTATCCCCATGTGTGCGTAGACGAGTATATGAAGCGCCGAATGGAAATCAGGCTGATCCAAGCGATGATGAAACCGTAATCTTGCGCTCATAGCAGAAAGCAAACAGCTTATCCCTTTCCCCGTCTGCTGACTGCCATTAGCCCAACTGCTCCTTGACAAATACGCCCGCAGGACAATGGCGGTGCGTCATAGGGCATACGGACACATTCTGTCTGCACCGAGCCGGACGGCGGGTGCGCCATGATGCTGGTTTCTACAAACACAGCGGAGCGACCACCACCCAGCCGCAACATAGGCGTGGCTGCTTATGGGCGACGACGTGCAGGCAGGACAATGATACTCCCTTACAGCCACAGTCCGAGCGTTAGAAGCGTCGCAGGCAATGGGTAGGGCCGTGTGAGAACCATACGGGGGTGAAAATCCCGTGGAGCTGGGCCGCCAGCCGTCCGTGTTTTGCCCACATTTACAAGAAACCTTTGTTTTGAACAGAAAGGGGGCCACATTATGAGTAATAACGATGTGCCTATTTGGGAAAAGTATACGCTTACTATTGAGGAAGCGTCGAAATATTTTCGTATTGGAGAAAACAAGCTGCGTCGCCTTGCTGAAGAAAACCCATCCGCTGGCTGGGTGATTTTGAACGGCAACCGCATCCAGATCAAGAGGCAAAAGTTTGAAAAAATCATTGATTCTTTGGACACAATCTAGTGAAAAAGAGCCTTGACTATGCTATAATACCCTTAGAGCGTGTCAAGGCTCTTTCCGTCATGGAAAGGAGCATGACGAAATGTCAAAAAAAGAACGAGATGAAAAAAGACGGGATAACAAAGGCCGCCTTTTGAAATCTGGAGAGAGCCAGCGACCAGACGGAAGATACGCCTACAAATATACAGATACCTTTGGAGAAGTAAAGTTTGTATACTCATGGAAGTTAGTCCCCACGGACAAAATCCCTGCCGGAAAACGCCCGGATATTTCTCTGCGTGAGAAAATCAAGCAGATACAAAAAGACCTTGATGATGGGATTGACACCATCGGAAAGAAAATGACCGTGTGCCAGCTTTATGAAAAATATATCCGGCAGCGGGGCAATGTGAAGCGGGGAACCCATAAGAGCCGCCAGCAGTTGATGAAACTGTTATCCGACGATAAGCTTGGGGCGGCCAGCATCGACAGCGTGAAGCTGTCTGACGCCAAAGAATGGGCCTTGCGTATGCAGGAAAAGGGCGTGGCTTATCACACCATCTGCAACGGCAAGCGTTCCCTGAAAGCCATTTTTTACATGGCCGTACAGGACGATTGCCTCCGCAAGAATCCCTTTGACTTCCAGATCAATGAGGTTATCAACGACGATACCGTACCAAAGGTGCCGCTTACCCCTGCACAGGAAAAGGAGCTTTTGGAGTTCATGCAGAACGATCCTGTTTATGCCAAGTATTATGACGAGGTATTGATTCTGCTGGAAACCGGGCTTCGCGTTTCCGAACTCTGCGGCCTGACGCCTGCCGACCTGAATTTTGAAAAGCGCTGTGTGAATGTAGACCACCAGCTTTTGAGAAGTACCGAGGACGGCTACTACATCGAAGCGCCAAAGACTGACAGCGGCTATCGCCAAGTGCCGATGAGCGCAGCAGCCTATGAAGCGTTTCAGCGCGTGCTGCACAGGCGAAAAAATGGAAAAGGCGTTGTAGTTGACGGATATAAGGGCTTCCTGTTCTTAAACCGGGACGGGCTGCCGAAAGCGGCTGTCCACTATGATGCTATGTTTCAGGGCCTTGCCAAGAAGTTCAACAAGTTCCATGCGGAACCGCTGCCCGAAGTCATGACGCCACACACCATGCGGCATACATTCTGTACCAGAATGGCAAACGCAGGCATGAACCCCAAGGCATTGCAGTACATCATGGGCCATTCCAATATCGTTATGACGCTGAACTATTACGCCCACGCCACGTTCCATTCCGCACAGGAGGAAATGGAACGGCTGCAAGCCCAGGCACAGACCGCCGCAGCAGTCAACGCACAGCCTGCGCCAGAGAGCGCCCAGGAAGCCCAAGCCGCATAAAGCAGTGCGTAGAATGTACTACTGTTTGTACTACGTTTGAGAGCGGAAACATGAGGGGTAATAAAAATGTTTGTGAGGTTCTTCCGATAGGAAAAGTGCCGGAAAAGCCCCAAGTTACGAGCTATACCGGCATATAAGAAAACCTAAAGAGATAATCAGAAATCTATTAAATGATTATAATAAAAAATAAAAATCCCCCTATGATAGAAGCAATCACTAAATAAAAAAGAATCATAAACAGAACACCAAATACTGACATAAAAATCTCCTTTCTCCTGAACGGTTTAACAAATGCTTATCTGATTTTTTCCATGGTAAAATTATAAAGGAAAACATAAAAAAAATACACGTTTTTAGGGAAAAATAAGAATAATTTAAGATTCATTTTGAACCGTATCTGCTATAATAAAGGAGGTGCAACTTATAATTATAAGGTACTATACTTGTAACTGTCAAAATATGGAACAGTTACCTATAATTAAAATGAAGAGGTATAAAAATGGAAAAAAGACAATACATATGCCCCAAATGCGGCTGCCAGCAATATGAAAGCGATCAGTTTCAGGCAACGGGGGGAAATTTTGCGAAAATATTCGATGTGCAGAATAAGAAATTTGTTACGATCAGCTGCCGGCAGTGTGGTTTTACAGAGCTGTATAAGTCACAGAATTCCGATGGATGGGATATCCTGGATTTCCTTATCGGCAACTGAACCGGCAACTGATTAGAGGGAACAGAAGGAACCGTCCGGGATGTTTTTTGGGGCAAAGTGACAGGAGGGCGGTTCCCAAGGTTATTTCTTATGCATAAAGATACGAAGGAGCAGGCAGAGGAACAGAATAAAAGCGATGGAGAACCCTGCGAATGCAGGCCAGGGAATACCCAGGAGAAGGGGTTCTACAGGGGCCAGGCATAAGAGGGACGAACCGATAAATAAAGAGGCCGTCAGTATGGAAAGAGACAGGGAATGTACGCTGTTTTGAATCCTGTTGCCGGCCTCTTCCGCGTTGGTGAATTCCAGGTTCAGCTTGGTCTGCCCGTTTTTGGTGATGCTGAGCAAATCGGAAAGCTGGGCAGGGATTTCCAGAGATTTGGAAAGGGAGGAATAGGCCAGCCGGGCATTATGCTTTATTTCATGGCGGAGATTAAAATCGTCCATGAGAATGGAAGCCATATGGCCGGAAAGGATCTGGAACATATTTACCTCAGGAGAACAGGCGGACAGCATTCCTTCCATGGTTACCATGCTTCGTCCCAGAAGGGTGATATCAGGAGGAATGGCTATATTATGGGATTTTATCATGTCCAGAAGCTTTTCTATTAAATCACCCACATCCATGCTGCCGAAGCCGGCAGTGAGAAATCTGCTCACAATATCGTCGATATCCGTATATAAGTGTGCATGATTAATCCGTCCTTTGGTTTCGCCGAGAGCGAGAAGTACATTTTTCAGTTCATAGATATCGTTTTTCAGTACTGCGGTCACGGCTCTTTTAAAGAGGGCGCGGTAACGGGAGGAAAGGGTGCCCATCATCCCCAAATCCAGCCAGACGATCTGCCCGCCGGAAATACGGATATTACCAGGGTGGGGATCCGCATGGAAAAAACCGTCCTCCAGTATCTGCTTGCAGTAGTTTTCTGCGGCCTTGCGGCCGATTTCGGTCATATCATAGCCCTGTTCTTCCAGCTCCTCCATGTGATCAATCTGAATCCCTTCCACATAGCTCATGACAAGAATGTGAGAAGTGGTGAGTTCATGGTAAACGCCTGGGCAGGTCACATATTTAATATCCTTCTGGTTCTGGAAAAAGGTGTCACAATTGGCGGCCTCTTTCAGAAAATCCATCTCTTCCTGAGAGGTTTTCCACAGTTCATCCAGGACGGTACGGAAGTCGATGAGTTCCCCCGTACCTATGGTGAATTTTAGGAGGGAAACGGCATGGCGCATCAGCTTGATGTCTTCTTCCATAATCTCATGGATCCGGGGCCGCTGAACCTTGATGACCACCTGCTCCCCATTTTCCAGAACTGCCGGGTGAACCTGTGCGATAGAGGCAGAGCCAAGAGGATCCGGTGATATTTCACGGAAAACATCTTCCGCAGGCTTTCCCAGTTCTCTCTCTATTTCGGATTTTATGACATGAAAAGGAAGGGGCTTCACATCGGTTCTTAACCGTTCAAGCTCCTTACAATAAGACTCCGGCAGCATATCGGATCGCATGGACATAATCTGGCCCAGTTTTACATAGGTGGGGCCTAAGTCCTCCAATATCTGCCGGAGCTTTTCCGGTTGGATACCGGATGTAATATGATGCTTTTTCAGAACCCCCAGTATCTCTTTAAGACGGATACCGGAGGCATCATTTTGCTGCTGGTTATTTGTTGTCACAGTCGTTCCCGTCGCAGGTTTCGGTTTTTTCTTCACAAGAGCACTCTTCTTCACAGGCGCAGTCCTCTTTGGCTTCTTCCTCTGCAGGAGCCGCATTCTTAAGTTCATCCAGCTTTGCCTTCAGGGCTTCCAGCTCTTCCCTGGACATCTTGTCCACTGCGGAAAAAACATCCTTGAACTCATTAACCACATTTACAGTTACATGCTTATTGATTTTTTCCTTGGTGGTACGTTTGAGTTCTTCGTTGAGAACCTTACCCTGCTCTACAGTCAGCTCTCCTTTTTCCACCAGATTGTCAATCAGGTTTTTGGCAGCTTCTCCGGTGGTGGCTACGGCTCCAACGCCTGCCAGAAATATTTTTTTGATTCCTTCGGTAATATCCATTGTTCTTCTTCCTTTCTTAATAAAAAAGACGGTTATTTTGTGATACCCATAGTATAACATATTGACAGAAAATTTCTTGTGTTTCAGAAAGGATTTAGAAAAAATTAAGATAATGATAAGGGTTCCCATTTTTTATAAAAACTGATAGAATAAATCTATAAAATCAGCTGAAACGGGCTGTAAAAATAAGGAAGGGCTAACATATATGAAAAAATTCGATGTAACGGCATTAGGCGAGCTTTTAATTGACTTTACGGATAATGGAAAAAGTGCACAGGGGAATACGTTATTTGAGGCAAATCCGGGAGGGGCGCCTTGCAATGTCCTGGCTATGTTGAATAAGTGCGGACATCCTACCGCTTTTATCGGGAAGGTGGGGAAGGATATTTTTGGCCTGAAGCTGAAGTCTACTCTGGAAGAGGTGGGGATCGATACCTCCAACCTTATTGTGGATGAAAATGCCAGGACGACTCTTGCTTTTGTACAGACCTTCGAGGATGGGGACCGGGATTTTTCTTTCTTCCGGAATCCGGGGGCGGACATGCTGCTTACCGCTGAGGAAGTGAATGAGGATTTGATAAAGGAATCCAGGATATTTCATTTCGGAACGCTCAGCATGACCCATGAGGGAGTAAGGGAAGCTACGAAGAGAGCGATTGCCGTGGCAAAAGAAAGCGGGGCAGTGGTATCTTTTGATCCCAACCTGCGCCCTCCCCTGTGGAATTCCCTGGAGGATGCGAGGGTTCAGGTGGCTTATGGGCTGGGGCAATGTGATGTGCTGAAGATATCTGACAATGAGATCCAGTGGTTTACCGGAGAAGAGGATTACGATGCAGGAATAGCCAGACTGAGAAAGGATTATGATATCCCTCTGATTCTCCTTTCTATGGGAAGGGATGGCAGCAGGGCTTATTATAAGGACTGGAAGGTGGAGGTTGCACCGTTCCTTCAGGAAAGCACCATTGAAACCACAGGGGCGGGGGATACCTTCGGAGGAAGCTGCCTGCATTACCTGTTAACGTACGGCCTTGATAATCTGGATGAGGGCAGGCTTAGGGAAATGCTTACCTTTGCCAATGCGGCCGCATCCATTGTAACAACCAGAAAGGGCGCGCTCCGCGTTATGCCGGACAGGGAAGAAGTGGAACGCTTTATCCGGGCCGCAAATTAATACGGGTGAAGCCGGATAGTTATTACGGAAGGGAATAAGCGCAGGTGCTGCATAGCCGGTACCCTACGGGGAAGGCGGCGGCACCTGCGCATCTTGTGTTCCCATATCCGGATCCGGTGTTGGTTGCCCTGTGAAATAACAGACTGTAGTCAGTGAGAAACAATGAGGGAGGAAATGATGGAAGCTTATAATGTGTTCAGAGATTTGGCAATTATTATCGTTGCTGCAAAAATATTTGCTATTTTGGCAAGAAAATGTAAAGCGCCCCAGGTGGTAGGGGAAATTGTGGCGGGCCTTATTCTGGGTCCCAGTTTGCTGGGTATGGTGGAGCAGTCCAATTTTATACTGCAGATGGCTGAAATCGGTGTTATTCTGCTGATGTTTTCCGCGGGGCTGGGAACCAACCTGCGCGATCTGATGAAAACAGGGCCAATCGCCCTGCTTATTGCGCTTTGCGGGGTTTTTATCCCCCTTATCGGCGGTTCCCTTTTGTATATGGGATTTTACGGGCTTACACCCTGGGGGTCGGAAGCATTCTATAAGGCGGTATTTATGGGGGTAATCCTGACGGCTACCTCGGTGAGTATTACGGTGGAGTCCCTGAAGGAAATGGGAAAACTGAAGGGGAAGGTGGGGACCACCATCCTGAGCGCGGCAATCATCGATGATGTTATCGGTATTATCGTACTTACTTTTGTTATCGGTTTTAAAAATCCGGAATCCAATCCGGGAACTGTGGTTATGGATACGGTACTGTTTTTCCTGTTTGCCATAGGGGTGGGGTTTGTCTGCTACATCATATTTAAGTGGATGGACAAAAGATATCCCCACACAAGGAGAATCCCCATTTTAGGGTTGGCTCTTTGTTTTGCCATGGCTTTTATTGCAGAAAAGTATTTTGGTATTGCGGATATAACAGGTGCTTATGTGGCAGGCCTCATTCTGTGTTCCATTCAGGATTCGGATTACATTGCGCGGAAAATGGATATTAATTCATATATGATCTTCGGGCCTATCTTCTTTGTCAGCATTGGCCTGAAAACGGATATCGGGGATATGAATGTGTCGATTCTGTTTTTTGCCGTATGTTTTGTATTGGTTGGACTTATTACAAAAATTGTGGGTTGTGGTATTATGGCGAAAATATGCCGATTCAGTAATGCGGATTCCCTGAAAATCGGCGTGGGTATGATGACCAGAGGGGAAGTGGCCCTTATTGTGGCGCAGAAGGGCCTGAATGTGGGTCTGCTGAATTCCGTTTATTTTACGGCGGTTATTCTGTTGATTGTATTTTCTTCCATTCTTACACCGATTATACTGAAAATATTGTATTCTAAGGACAAGACACCGCAGGAACCGGATTCCGCTTTGGTTTCTTAGGAGGAACGCATGCTTTTTAATTCCTATTTTTTTCTGTTTCTGTTTCTGCCTCTGGCTTTGGCGGGCTGGTTCCTGCTGAACCGGTGCAGGCAGTATAAGCTGGCGCAGGGATTTCTGATTGGGATGTCCCTGTGGTTTTATGCTTATTATAATATAAGCTTTCTTTGGGTTATTGCGGGAAGCTGTATTTTTAACTATGGTATCAGTGCCTTGCTGTTCCGCAAAAACACACCCCGCAGCCGGAAGCTTTTCCTTGCTGTGGGATGTCTGGGAAATCTGGGGGCGCTGGGATATTTTAAGTACTGTAATTTCTTCCTGGAAAATGTAAACGCTCTTTTCCATGCGGATTTTCAGTTAAAAACTATTATCCTGCCTCTTGGAATCAGTTTTTTCACCTTTCAGCAGATGTCTTATCTCATTGACCGGTGCAGAGGGGAAGCGCCCCATTACGGGCTTCTGGATTACCTGAGCTTCGTTACCTTTTTTCCTTCCCTGATTTCAGGCCCCATCGTACTTCATGCGGGGACGGTTTCCCAGTTCCGTGAGGAAGCCCTGCGGAGGTTCGATGCGGAAAGTTTTGCAAAAGGCGTGATGCAGTTTACCATGGGGCTGGGCAAAAAGGTGCTTCTGGCAGATACGCTTGCACTGGCAGTTAATTACGGATATGCTAATATTGCTTCCCTGGACAGCATCTCGGGTCTTGCGGTGGCATGCTTTTATACCCTGGAACTGTATTTTGACTTCAGCGGCTATTCGGATATGGCTATCGGTATCGGGAAAATGTTCCGTATTACCATACCGGAGAATTTCCGTTCCCCCTATAAGGCGGAATCGGTAAAGGATTTCTGGAAGAGATGGCATATTACCCTGAGTTCCTTTCTGCAGACCTATGTTTATTTTCCCTTGGGCGGCAGCAGGAAAGGAAAAGCCAGGACGATTCTGAATACGCTGATCACTTTTCTGGTCAGCGGACTGTGGCATGGTGCCAACTGGACCTTTGTTTTCTGGGGGCTTCTCCATGGGATCGGCGTTGCTTTTAACAGCCTGGAACTGGTAAAGGTGAGAAAAAAGTGGCTGGCGAAAGCTCTTACCTTTGCTTATATATGTGCCGCCTTTGTTTTTTTCCGGGCGGACAGTCTGGGAGACGGCTTTCGGATTATGGGAAGGATATTTTCCTTAGAGTATAATGGTTCGGTAATGGCTTTGGCGGCCGCTATGGAGCCTTCTGAAATTTATCTTGTGACGAAAGCGCTGTCTATAGCTGCGCCGGGGCTGGTAGGAACCGCACAGCTGGCGGTTATGCTTTTTATTTCAGGAATCTGTGTTGTGGTGCTTACACAGAAAACAACGCAGCAGCAGGTGGAAAGAAAGAAGATTACCTTTTCCTTTACCTTTGGGTTGGCTTTTCTTTTTGTCTGGTCCGTCCTGTCCCTGTCCGGGGTGAGTACTTTTGTTTATTTTAATTTCTAGCAGGATAACGGGTTTGACCGGTTATCCTCGAAAACAGCGGAGACACTATGTATCAGAAATTTCTTAAAAATTATGCGGTTACGGCAGGAATCCTTCTGGTTCTGGCCGCAGGGCTGGTGATCCTGTTTGATCCCTTTTTTCATTATCATGAGCCGGTGGGTCCATTAAAAGCGGTATTGACCAAAAAGGAATACCAAAGTATAGGGACTATTCGTAATTTCTCCTATGACAGCCTGATTTTGGGATCCTCCACGGCGGAGAATTTCAATAACAGATGGTTTGATGATGCTTTTGGCGTCACTACGGTAAAAGCCATAAAAAGCTCCGGGATAACGGCCCAGCTGGACTATTATCTGAAGCAGGGGTTTGAAAACAGGGAAATAAAAGCTGTTTTTTACAGTCTGGATTTGTTTGCCCTGGGAGGGGATCCGGATACCGTATTTCCGGATGAATCCATGCCTTTGTATCTGTATGACAACAATCTGTTTACGGATGTTAAGTATGTGCTGAATAAAGATGTGATTTTTGAGGATATCCCGTATATGCTGGCGGAAACCTTTCTGGAGCCTTACGACGAAGGGACCTCTTATAACTGGGCACAATACAAAACCTTCGGCAGGGAAGAGGCGCTGCGTAATTATAACCGGCCGGACGTAATACAGCCTGGGAAGGCGGAAGAAGAATATAAAGACTTTGTGGACGGCAATGTGGATCTTCTGGTAAAACAGGTGGAAAGGCATCCGGAAACCACCTTTACCTTTTTTTATCCCCCTTATTCCATGCTGTGGTGGGATAATATGTACAGAAGCGGGGAATTAGGGCAGTCCATGTACGCGGCCCGCACTTCTATGGAAAGACTGCTGGATTATGAGAATGTAAGGATGTATTATTTCCAGAATGACAGGGAGATTATCCTGGATTTGGATAATTATATGGATCCGGTTCATTTTACAGCCGGGATCAACCAGTATATGGTAGAACAGATGAAAGAAGACAATTACCGGCTTACCCGGGAAAATTATCAGGATAAGCTTGCCCAAATGCAGGAACTGGTTGAAGAAATACTGGAAAAGGAAATTCATAAGTATTTTAATCAGGACAGGCAGAAATAGTGAAAAGTAACATAAAAAACCACAGCGCCTTCTGCACAGCGGCAGAAGAGCTGTGGTTTTGTTAAAATACATGCAAAGGAAAGTTAAACCTTTCTGAAATCATCAACAGGCATGATAAAGATAGTGGCACCGCCCACCTCCACATTAACCGGTACGCTGGAAACTGCGTTGGGATATACGTTACAATTGGAAGGAGCCGGGGGCGTATACATGATCTGCTGACGTTTGCCTGAATGCTGCTTGATGATTTCGCACACCGCATCCACTTTTTCATCTTCGATACCCAGAAGAAGTGTGGTATTGCCTTTTTTCAGAAAGCCGCCGGTGGTGGCAAGTTTGGTAACAAAATACTTCTTTTCATTCAGTTCATTGATAAGTAAAGGTGCATCTTCATTATGCACAATAGCTAAGAGCATTTTCATAGGCTACTCCCTTCCGCCGCTTTTATGCGACACAAGTTTTCTTTCTCTTAGTATAAGTATTTTTCTGGAAAATAGCAATTTATTTTGCACAAATTTAACAAAAATTGTGCAAAATCACAAGAAGTAGGTTATGATAGGAAGAGTGAAGCTGTGAGGATGTGGATCCGTAATAGAAAAGTCAGGATATGGGAAAGGATAGAATGACGTGACCGATAAGGAACGCTTTGATTGGGCCAGGGATAAGATTGTGGGAACGGTGAGGGAACGGCAGGGGATCGGAACCCTGTCGGAAAAAACAGTCCATGCGGTTTTGAAAAATTATTATGCTCCGGATGAGGATATGCATGAAATACCCATCGAAGGAAGCGTGGCTGACATCTATACCGGGACGGAAATTGTGGAGATACAGACGAGAAGCTTTGACCGGATGAGGGATAAGCTGCGCAAATTCCTTCCTCTTTATCCGGTAACCATTATTTACCCTATCCCTTATGAAAAGTGGCTGATATGGATTGATGAGGAAACCGGGGAGTTTGGCGGCCGGAGAAAATCGCCGGTTAAAGGGAATGCCTATGGTGCGTTCAAGGAATTATATAAAATCAAGAATTTTCTTTTGGATGATAATCTTCATCTGAAGCTGGTGTTTATAAACATGGAGGAATACCGGCTGTTAAACGGATGGAGCAGGGATAAGAAAAAGGGATCCTCCAGATATGACCGAATTCCGTTGGAGCTGGTGGATGTCATGGAAATTGACTGTCCCAGGGATTATCTTCAGCTGATTCCCTATGGTATCCCGGAGCCTTTTACCGTAAAGGAGTTTGCAAAGGAGGTTCATATCCGGGCCAATCTGGCTCAGATAGTACTGAATATATTGACTTATGCGCAGGTGGTGGAACGGGTGGGCAAAAAGGGAAATGCCTATCTGTATCAGGTATTGGAAGGAGACGATTAAAATGAAATCAGATGAAAACGGGAAAATCCGGCTATATACGGGCAGCTATAATGCACCTGTGCTGACCGGTGACGGAACGTTTTATCAGGGCAACGGAAAAGGGATATGTCTGTGGAGCTTTGATGAAGAGACGGGAAAGCTGGAAAAAAAGAGGGCTTACGGACAGGCTCTCAATGCTTCCTGGATTGCTTTTTCCCCGGATCGCAGGATGCTGTATGCGGTGAATGAACTGGATGATTATAAGGGGACCCATGGCGGGGCTTTGAGTGCTTACCAGTTGGGAGATGAAGGGGAAATTGTGCTGAAAAATATCCTTCCCGTCATGGGGGCGGCACCCTGCCATGTGAGCGCTGACTGCCGGGGCTGTTTTGTTTATACGGCAAATTATAACGGCGGCAGCATGAGCCGTTTCCGTCTTGCAGAGGACGGAAGCCTTTCTGAGATGGATTGGCAGCTTGTCCACAGGTTCGGGGAAAAAGAGAACCGGGACAACAGGGAGAGGCTGCGCAATCCCATCCGCCAGGAGAAACCTCATGTACATAGCGCAGCTATAGAAGGTGATTTCCTTTGGATTGCGGATTTGGGAACCGATGAAATATCCTGTCTGGAGGCCGATAGGAGCGGTGACGCAATGGAATGTGCAGCATCTGTTTTTCTTCCGGCGGGAAGCGGGCCCAGAAGTATTGCCTTTGCCCCGGATAAAAAGAAAGTGTATGTGACCTGTGAGCTGAGTAATGAGATTGCGGTGCTGGAGTGGGAAAAAGAGGATAGAAAAATCACTCTGCAGCAGATGATATCCAGTCTGCCGGAAAGGAGTGGGAAGATACAAAGAAGCACGGCAGGAGGAGTGGCATTGTCTCCGGATAACCGATTTCTTTATGTGGGAAACCGGGGGGATGACAGCATAGGAGTATACCGTGTGGATAACAGGGGGACTCTTGAAGGGGTGCAGTGGATATCTTCCGAAGGAAAGAATCCCAGGGGATTTCAGATTTCCCCGTCCGGCCGGTGGCTGCTGGCAGCGAATCAGGACAGCGATAATCTGGTGGTGTTTGAGAGGGATGATAAATCGGGGAAACTGGAGAAACGGTGGATTTATGAGGCAGGGGCGGTGGTTTGCCTGCAGTTTACCACATAATTCTGAAACAAAAATGTCTTCCGCTTATAAACGGAAGACATTTTTGTAATTTCATTGCAACTAATCAGAGAAATACCCAAATCTTTCAATAACGGTAAGTGCAGGCTCAAACAAAATAATATACTCTTCTATTTCAGCATAAATTCCATATTTAGAATGATAAACAGCAAGGGCATCCTTCAGAAATTCTTCGGTTACATTCAGTAAAACAGACATTTCATGAAGGTTTCTGCAGCCCGATTTATAGGCATGTATAATTCCTGATAATCCGATTCGTTCATTATAAGCCCAATAACGTCCTCTTAATTCCTGTTTTCGGTTTTCATCAATGTTCTGGTTAATAATATTACCTGAGGCAGTATAATAGTGTCCCAGTTCTTCTGCAAGAATGCAGGCCCGTTCTGACGTAGTAGTTATGTTTTCATTCAGAGTGATAGTTCCGTCTATATAAAGTCCTTTGATCCTTTCACTTTGAAAGGGATAGGTAATGACTTCTATATGTTCATCATCCGCTTTTTGAGTTAATTCTTCATATTCATTCACTCGTTGCCATTCCTCCGCACTAATATATAATACGTTACTATAGCATAAATGAAGTACTATAAAACGGACTTTATTTCTTTCTGCTCTTAATAAAAGCGGCATATTGCCTGATTTCTTCCAATTCTTCTTGTGTGTATTCATCACCGCTGAAATGAGCGGCAATTGTTTCCGTCATCGTATCCCAGCCATATATCTGATTAGGTTCAATTTTAAATATTTTACACATCTTTTCAATCATATCCGCATCCGGTTTATTATCGCCTCTTTCCCAGTTGGATATAACATTTTTTGACTTTCCCAGTTTGAGAGCCAATTCTTCCTGTTTTAAATTAGATAAGAGTCTGAATTTCTTAATATTTTCTCCAAGTTGAGTCATTAATTTTCTCCTTACCATTATTTATTGAAAATTATACAGTAAAACTGTGTTGGTGTAAAGATAAAGTTCAGTAAATCTGTATATAGGACTTGACTATACAGAATTACTGTGTTATTTTTGAATAGTACAGTATTTCTGTATATATTGATTAACAGTTCAATGGAAAACAGGAAGGAGAATATTATGAATAAACGGGAACTGAGCCTTGAAAAATATGGAATCAGCGGAAAACGATATAAAGAATTAAGCGGTTTTTGTGAACAATATCCGGAATGGGTAAGCAATTTAAAACGACTTAAGAATCCGGCAGGAAGTATGACATTCTCCGGGGTCAGTGTAGAGGATATTCCGGACAAGAGAAGAAAGGAAGAGCTTGAAAGTAAGTGTCATATTGTGGAAAATGCTGCAAGACAGGCCAGCCAGGATTTACAGCAGTATTTAATTAAATCCGTCTGTTACGAAGAACCTTTTTGGTATTTACGGGATATTATGGGAATCCCCTGTTGTCAAAGAACATTTTATGACTATCGGAGATATTTTTTCTACCTGTTGGACAGAGAGAGAAAAATATGACCACCTTAAGGACATTAACTTTTGTTATTCTACAATTGTGAAAGAGAGAAACGGTACCGTTCCTAAAAATTATTGTAATTAGATGAAAAGAGGTGATGTGATTGGTGGAAGTAAGATGCGGAGGCTGCGGCAGAATGCTTGGAACATTTGAAGGCAGGGGAGAAGTAAAATGTCCAAAAACGGAATGTGGCGGTATGAACGTATTTAATACGTCAGAAAACAGATATCTGTTTACTCCCAAGAACCGGATTGAGAAAAACCAGCAGTCTGGAAAGGAACGAGATTAATATGATTGATAAAAGAATGGATATTCTGGTTCGTATGCAGAAGGATTTAAAAACAGTTTGTAATAATATCAGTCTGGCTTATATACCTAATCCGGAAGAATTTCCTTATATATGGATAAATCAAACAGAAAATCCGGTTGCTGTAGTTGATATGGATAACCAGGAGTGTGCGGTAAAGCCGGTTATAGAGTTACATATTCAATATCAGGGAAATCCGGAGGATGGTTTCCGGATTGCGGGTGAAGTGGATAACACTATGAGAAATATGTTTTTTAACAGAATCCAGGGATGGAAACAGCCGGCAGAAATAAATGATAGCAGCATTCTCTCACTGACTGCAGTGTATAGCAGGATTATTGCAGATGGAGATTATATATAGAAAATAATAGGTAAACCCCTTAACAGGAATTTTAAATTTCCGGAGGCCAGTTTAACCGCAGACATGGACTCTGATTAAGGTTTACATATACTAATTTAAATCAGGAGGAAAAATCATGACAGTAAAAAAAGCATTAAGTACAATGGGAACAATTTTAGAATTCAGTTCGGATGGAACAAGCTGGGCAAAATTATGCACAATTAAATCTTATCCGGCATTAGGCGGTTCTCCGGAACAGATCGAAACAACGGATCTGGAAGATGAGACCCAGACTTTTGTCCCGGGGGTACAGACCATGGAAGCCATGGAGTTTTTGGCGAACTATACATTTGAAGCGTATACGGCAGTGAATGCCAAGGCAGGTACACCAGGCCAGTACAGACTGAGCATGGGGACAGATGGTGCCGATGGTATTGCGTCCTGGAGCGGGCAGCACATCGTATTTATAAATGAAGGCGAAGTAAACGGAGTCAGGGAGATGACTATCAGTGTATCACCGTCAACACGTATTACTGTTGCAGCAAAGGAATAATATCTGAACCCATTAGGGAGCCGGTTGTCCGGCTTCCTATAAACAATAAAATGAAGGAGCGTGCAAAATATGAGTATTAAAATAAATAATAAAGAATATGAGGTTCCCCAGTTAGGTTTTAAAGATATGGTAGCAATGGAGGATATGGGATTTTCTATCATTGATTTATTTCAAAAGCAGAAGGTCTTTTCTGTTGCAACAGCTTTTGTGGGAATTTGTGCGGGCTGTAGCAGAGATGAAGCTGAAAGATTGATAGAACAGCATATTATGGGCGGTGGTTCATTGGATAGCATTTATGAAAGTTTTACTTTGGCGGTGGATCGAAGCGGTTTTTTCAGGAAGCTTCTGGGGAGAGAACAGAAGGAATAATAAATTATACTGAGGAAGAAGATGTACATTATCCAAAACGGCAATTTACCTCATATAGTCAGGTTATATATGAAGTATGGCTGCCGGCAGCTATCCGATACGGAATTTCATTTGATTCTTTTTGGTATATGAATCCGCGTATTATTAATATTTATCAGGATTCTTATAAAAAAAAGAGGAAAGAACAAATGGAGTTGGGGAACTGGTATGCCTGGATACAGGGACAGTACCAAATGGCATCAATTGCGGCTGCGATTGGGGGACGGAAGCATAGATACCCCCAAAAACCTTTTGCTATTTTTGAGAATGAGACACAGATAAGCGGAGAAGAAAAATTTCTGTTGTGGGTTGAAGAATACAACAGGAGATTTGAGAATAAAGAGAAACAAAATGACACTGAGCGCCCATGAGCGCCTTATGAAAGTGTGGTGTGATTCATGGGAAAAGAAAATGAAGAAGACGTTAGTAAGATACAGACATTTGTAACGGATCTTAAAACTTTTGGGGATGCAATCAGTAGTATTGATGGAAATATTACCACTTTTTCAGACTCTATAGGAAAAATGGCAGGTGCTATTGTCCCCAGTCTGGAAAAAATAGCTTCTTCTATGCAGACTGGGGATTTTGGAGGAGCATTCAGAGAACTTGCAGGCGGACTGTTATCATTGGAGAATATCAGCGGGGTAATAGGCACGCTTTCACAGACAGGTCAAAGTATTATAGACTTAAAAAAGAATTTATCTGGGTTGGGGCCGATAATATCAGGCGTATTTGGAAGCGGAGGAGGAGCCCTTGCATCTATCGGTACAACATTATCAGGGTTATCCTTACCTTTTGTAGGTATTATTGCGGCTATAGCTGCCCTCGCCCTTGCCTTAATGGATCTATGGAAAACAAGCGAAACATTTCGGAATGCAGTACAGCTGGCTTTTGATTTAGTAAAAGATAGTTTCATGAATGCATTTGATAAAATCAGTGAGGTTATTGGAACCTTATGGGAGCAAATCAAGAACTTAGGCAGCTCACTTTATGAATTTTATGAGGAAAGCGGTTTAAAAACTATTGTGGAAGCTTTTGCTTCTTTTATGACAGTACTTCTTGGTATTGTAGCTGGTGCAGCTATCGATATTATTGCCAGTCAATTTGCAGCCCTCGGTATTATTCTGGGGGGAATTATTGATGTTATTACTGGTGTTGTACAAGTACTGACAGGAATTTTTACTCTCGATGGAGACAAATTCATGGAAGGCCTCCGAACAATTGGGGATGGACTTCTGGAAATATTCGGAGGAATTGGTGAATCATTATTAGGATGGTTTGAAGGGACACTGTCAACCGTGGGGACGGCCATAGCTGAATGGTGGAATGGCACCGTACTTCCGTTTTTTGCACAGATACCTGACAAATTTATGGAACTTATTGAGTCTATCGGTTCCTGGTTTGCCCAACTTCCGGAAAAGATAGGGTATGCTCTTGGTTATGCCCTTGGCGCCATCATCACCTGGGCAGAAGGTCTCTATGAATATTTAAGTGAAAAAATACCCGAAATTATTGAGAATATTGTGGAGTGGTTCATGGGACTTCCGGGAAGGATTTACGAAGCCGTTACGCTTGTTCTTGAAAAGGTAGGGGAATGGAAAGATGATTTCGTTGCATTTGTTAAAGAGAAAGTACCGGAAATTGCAGATACATTAATCAGCTTTTTTGAAGAGCTGCCTGCAAAATTCATAGAAACAGGAAAAGAGATTATCAATGGATTATGGAAGGGGATACAGGATGCATGGGAAGGATTGAAAAAATCAGTTGGTGAATTCTGTAACAGTTTTTTGCAGGGATTTAAGGATGCCCTTGACATTAACAGCCCCAGTAAAAAGATGTCTGAAATTGGCGACTATGCTATGATGGGACTTTTCCAGCCATTTCAATCAAATGAAGAAGGTATTGCACAGATAAATGCGTTTGCAAATTCTTTTCTTGCGTATTTTAGTATGGTATTTAGTCCGGAACGGTTCATGGAAATCGGTAATGCAGCTATTTTAGGATTTTCTCAGGGAATAGTAACCGCATTTTATAATTTTCAGCTGATGTTTGCAGAATTGATGCTTCAGTTTACAGATTCTATTGTTGAAAGTATGGCAGGAATAGGGATGGGGATACTGGAACCGCTTACTATTCTGACTGAAGAAATGGGTATTATTTTAGAAGGAATCTCCCAGATAATGAGAGCGGTATGGTCGGGTATACTGATGACTACCCAGACTACATGGACGCTAATACGTAATTCCGTTAAAACGCAGCTCGGTTTTATGCAGCTGGACCTCAGGACAGGTATGGAAAAAACCAATCAGGAATGGGGAATTAAATGGAGAAGTTTTATAGAGATTGTCAGGGAAGCCTGCAGTGATGTTCTCCATGCTGTACAAAATCTTAATAACCAGATAAAAACAATCTGTAGTTCCATGGAGGCTTCCATCCGGTCAGTTAAAAAGGAAATGTCTACGATAGGCGGGGGTGTTGCTTTATCTGTAAGAGGCTTTGCCGGTGGGGGATACCCCAATACAGGAGAACTTTTTGTGGCACGGGAAAATGGGCTGCCTGAGATGGTAGGTACAATAGGGAACAGAACTGCAGTAGCTGCTAACGACCAGATTACAACTGCTATCAGGGATGCTGTTGTACAGGGGATAAACAATGAGGAACAGAATCATTTATTAAAAGAACAAAACTATTTATTACAGGCTATTCTTGAAAAAGAAGGAAATGTTATATTTGATACAAGGGAAGGTTTGGAAGCGCTTGAAAAAAGAAGAAAACGCAATGGTTTCAGCTTTGCCTGATCTTGCAGCGATGGCCTGTTGGCCGTATGGAAAGGAGGTAATATGTCGGCTTTTTTATTCGTGAACGGAATGGCATTCCCTGCTCCTAAACGGGGATTCAAGATGTCAATCGTAACTAATGTAGAATCAAACATAAATGCTAATGGTGCAGTTGTAGGTCAGGTTGTGGGCAGGAACCAGTATAAACTGGATTCTATGCAGTGGGATTGCCTGGATGCGCAGGTATGGGAAAATATGCTGCAGGCGTTAAAACCTTTTTATATCCCTGTAACTTTTGAAGATCCGGAAACCCGAAATAGAAAAACACTGTTCATGTATCCGGGAAACCGTAGTGCAGAACCATACAGCCTTGACAAAGACAAACAAATTAAAAGGTATCGCAACTGCCAGATTAACCTTATAGATTGTGGGTGGGAATAATGCAGCAGTGTAGTAATAATTATAAAAAGTCAATGAAGAATATGCTTCGGAACAGAGGATATATCCGGATATATATTGGTGTGGTTAATTCCCAGGCACAAAAAAACGCCGATATTTCGGATGAAAGAAATCAATTTACTTATTTTTCTGATGTAAGGGGACCCTTTGATTCGGAAGCGGTGGAATGCATATATGCAACAGGAGAAGAGAATTTTTCAAAAGTTGACGGTAATTTCTACTTTCTTCCAAGAAGTGATAAAAATATAGCCTTCCGTCAAGGATTGGTAACCGAGGAACTGCTGGGAACGATTTATGTTCTTTTTAGACAGCAGGAATTGGATATAAAAGGGCTTACAATAGACTTTGGTGAAAATTATCCCGTTGATTTTACGATAGAAAATGGGAATGAGATTTATAATTATACGGATAACGGCAAAGCAGTATGGTCTACCGAAGATGTATTTTATAATACAACCTATTTTAAGATAACACCTCAGAAAATGCGTAAGGGACAGGGAAGACTCAGGATTTATCAATTTATGTGCGGGATAGCAAACAGCTTTACCAATGGTGAGATCTTAAAATATTCTTTTAAGGATTTTGTTTCCCCAATAACAGAAACAATACCGAGCCAGGATATGAGTATTACGGTAGATAATCATAAGTTATATTATAGTGCAGATAATCCGGACAGCACCTTAGCTTTTCTGGAACCGGGGCAGGAGGTAAAAGCAGCTTTTGGTTATGATGTGGATGGTATGGGAACGATTGAATGGATTGCTGAAAATACAGTTTATTTAAAGAGCTGGACCGCGGATGATAAGCAAGCAAAATTCACGGCAACGGACAAATTCGATTATTTGTCGGGAACATATTATAAAGGATTGTACCGATCAGAAGGAATCAGCCTTTATGAGCTGGCTCTTGATGTCCTTCAGGATGCAGGTATTGTTGATGAAAAAGAATACTTTATCGATCCTTATCTTAAAAATATTTATGTTTATAATCCCATACCCGTAGTAAAACATACGGAAGCCCTACAGATGATTGCCAATGCCGGCAGATGTGTGCTGACCTATGACCGAAAATGCAGAATTCATATGCAAGGTTCCTTTATTCCGGAAATGCAGGCATCTTCCGATGATCAAACCGTATTCAGCAAGGTTCAGAATATTCTGAATAATGAGACAAAGAACGCCTATGCCATGGAAAGTAAAAATTTTTCAATTGTTGACGGCAGTATATATTTTATTTCAAAAAAGGGGGATTTTTTACAGACCGGCTATGTAAGTGAAAGTATTGCAAATGAAACAGGTAATTTTGTAACAAATCCGGTTATTACTATAAACCTTGAGGCAGCTATGACTGCATTTGGAGTAAGGGTATCTTTTAGAAATGTGGCGCCGGATGCATTTGAAATACATACTTTCTACCAAAACAATCCGGTTACTGTAATTACCATAACTGAACCCGAGGACTTATTTGTATCACACGATGAGTTTCCTTTATTTGATAAAATGGAATTTATTTTTACAAAAGGAAAGCCTTATAGCCGCATAACGGTAGATTCCATAGAAATAGGAGATATCACCGATTATACACTTGAATACGGTACCGATTTAATCGATTCCCCGACAGGGATAAGGCAGAGTAAAGTTAAATCTATTGATATCTTGAGGAGAATTTACCATAACTCAGCCGAATCAAGAAAAGATTTATGTACGGAAGAAATGGTAATAAGTCCGGAATCAGACACATATACCGTATATTTTACTAACGCTTCTTATGGATTTTCAGCCGAGGTATTAGAAAATCCCCTCATAACCTGTGATATTAAAGATTATAGTAATTTTTTTGCAACGATTAAATTTAATGGTGTCATGGATAAAACTTCTGTTACATGTAAAGTCAGTGGATATGAATACAAAGTGGAAGAGAATTATTATAGCGTAAAACATAATTACCAAGGAGAAGTAAAGGTATGGAAAAATCCGCTTATCAGCACCTGGCAGCAGGCCGCCGATCTGGAAAAATGGCTGGCATCATATTATTTAGGAGATATAGAATATAGTTTGAAAATGCGGGGAGATCCCAGAATTGATGCAAATGATTTCTTTTTTCTCGAATTAAAGGAACGAGAAAATCCTATGATTTGCGGATATCAAAATGAAATCAGATTTAACGGAGCCTGGGAGGCTGCAATGAAAGCGAGGAAGGTGGTGATGGAAGTTGGCAGGGAATAATCAGCAAAGAAACGCGGATGTTGAATTACAGTGGGTAAGTCCCAAAACAGACTGGAAGAAAACAGATCCGTTTAATATTTCGGATTACAATAGGATTAAAGGAAATATTAATTATTTACATGAATGGGCAGTTCATCTATATCCTTATTTTTCAATTTCTGAAATGGGAGAAGATAAGGAAAGCTATGCATCCTATTTTTATGCGGATGAATTTAACCGTATGGAAGAAAATGTAGATGCAATCAATACTCATATATTTACTGATAATTATGGGACTGCCCAGAGTTTTTATGATAACGGCAAATTTATTGACTGGACGGAATGTAACAGATTAGAAACAGCTACATTGCAAATGTATAAAATACTTGAACGGCAGCAGGCCGGATTACCCAGACTTGCATTTCGTTTAGGTAACAAGAAAGGTGGTATTTAATAATGGCAAAAGAAATTTTACCCGTAGATTTTAAGGACGATATTATGAGCGAGTCTATGGAAGGACGTCGCAGATATCGGATGATACAAAATCCGGATGGCACCGTATCCTTTGAGGATACTACGGAATATGACCAGATAGGAAGCCTATTTGGACAGGGCCAAATAAATAAAACGAACCAGGCCGTGAATGAAAGTCTGGATAAAAGCAGAGTAATTGACAATATTAACGATATTGCGTCTAATTCTGAGACTGGATATGTGATGGGGGCTTTGGCTGGAAAGGAATTAAATCAGAATTTAGGAGGGGTGAATTTTATCTCAGAGGGAAGCGGCGCGGACGTAAAATACTACGCCCAGTTGGGTGCCGATGCAGCATCAAAAAAATTATTGGGTAATGGTATTGATCTTGGAATTATCAATGCTGTTTCCCAATCAAGCATAGGGGCTAGGAATTCTATTTTTAATATATCATCGGTTTTTTCTTCCTACAAAAATATCACAAAAGACAATATAGTATGGATGCCTATTGCATATACAAATTATCCTATAGGTAGTACCGATTGTCTTAGTTTTCAAGGTCTTAGGCTAGTATCTTACGATACTAATACTGGTAATATAGAGATATCTGGAGGTTCAAATCGTAACTATCATTGGGGGTTTTCCTTTTCAAAAGTAAGGATAATTATTGTATATTAAAGGCCGCTTTAAAGTAAAGCAAAAGCATTTATATCATTAGTACCATTATTGACACTACTGAAATAAATGGAAAAGCTCTGTCCTTCCCGCAGAAAAACTGTGATCGGAAAATATTCACCGTAAAGTGTGTCTCCTCCACCCACTCTAAATATTTCGACATTATCCAATTTTATAACGGCACAAGAATTTTCACTCCATAATCTTGCTGTGCCTGTAACGCAACAAGCTTCAGGGGCGGTATATGTGTAAGTTGTCTTAACACCCGATGAGTTACAAACTGTTGCAAGCTTTCTTGCTGTGTTTATATAACCACAGCGTAAAGCTAAATTCTGATTTAATTTAAAACTAAGAAAATTAATATTTATAAAGAGTAGTGATAAGTTTTAACTTTATATAGTTTAAAATATAATATTTATCCTAAATTATATTAATGTATACTGAAGTCATTTATTATTTCAATAAATACACAAAAAAAATAACTCTTTAAACATTAAGTTTGCGAAAGTAGATATTTGTATCATATTTGAATAATTAAAAAAAATACCAACCTCTCGGAACTCCCGAAAAACTCCAGCTGGCCTGACGGTCGAGTTCCAATTACAGTGGATTTCATTGACATTGCCAAAATAAAAGGGTATAAGGAAAGAAAAAGCAGCCCTTTGCTATAGAGGGGATCCATGGAAAGAAAGGAAGACTGGAGAGATGGAAGAAAAAGATACATTTGGTAAGTTTCTGCGAAGGAAAAGAGAAGAATGCGGATTGACCCAAAAGGAGATGGCCCAGCGGCTGTTTGTGACAGAATCGGCCGTATCAAAATGGGAGAGAGGCATATCTTATCCGGATATATCCCTGGTATCCCAGATATGCAGTGTTCTTATGATCAGCGAGCATGAGCTGATTACAGCAAGTGAAGATATGGAACAGAAAAAGCTGGAAAAGCAGGCGGCTTCCTATCAGAACATGATCCGGGGTTATTCCATAACCATGCTGGTTATCTATGGTATTACACTGCTTACTTGTTTCATTGCCAATCTTGCAACAGAGCACAGGCTTTCCTGGTTTTTTATTGTAGGTGCAGGGATTCTGACAGCTTTCTGCCTTCTTTCCCTTCCTCTATACCTGAAAAAGTATAAAGCAGCAGTGACACTGGGCAGTTTCTGGTTATCCATTCTGTTGCTGCTGCTTGTCTGCGCTGTGTATACCGGGGGAGGCTGGTTTTTTGTAGCATTGTGGTCGGTAACTTTGGGTTTTTCCGTAGTCTTTCTGCCTTTTATTCTGCCTAATCTGCCGCTGCCGGTAAGCCTGTGTCGGCATAAGGCATTATTGTGTATTGCAGCGGATACGATTCTTCTGTTTATCCTTCTGGCCTCGGCCCTGCATTACAGCGGAAATATGGAGGATTATTTTACAATAGCCTGTCCCACAGCAGTTGCCGGGCTTATATATGTATGGGGCCTCCTTATTATTATTCGTTATCTGAACATACACCCATATTTCCGGACAGCTGCGGCACTGGGCTTCAGCGGTATTTATAATTTGTTTATCAACAGTATTTTGCATATGATTATAGACAGAAAGCCTTTTGTGCTGCAGCCTTGTGACTTCAGATTTTGGAGTGATGAATATATTAATGGAAATACCACAATGATTCTGTTTATTATCTGTATTTTGCTTGCGGTTGCTTTTTCGGTGGGAGGAATCATGATATCTGTTAAGAGGAGGGGAACAGAACCGTGGGAAAGAAATGAGTAAGGGATGGTGTTAAATGAAGGCAAGTGAAAAAGAGCAGAAAACGGAAACAAAAAGACGTATTTTTATATTCGGCATGTTTACGCTTATTTTCTTATTTATATTAGGGGCAGTTTATATACGCTGCAGAGAAACTATAGTACTGCTTCTGCTCATGCTGACGCCGGGACTGAGCGCACTTGCAGCAAGGCTGCTTACCGGGGAAGGAAAAAAAGATGCCTTTATACGCCCGTATTTCAGGAGAAACAAGGGATGGTATGTTGCCATATGGATTATTACGCCTTTTCTTGCTTTTATGGGCGCGGCGTTCTATTTTCTGGTTTTCCCCAAAGACTTCCAGCCGCTTTCCTCTCTTTGTGCGCAGGATAGCGGGAGTAAAACCATAGCAGAGTACATAGGGTATCTGGCAGCTACCCTCCCGCTGGCAGTATTGGTAAATCCTGTGATGGGGCTGGTGCAATGTCTGGGAGAGGAAGCCGGATGGCGCGGTTATCTGCTTCCCAAGCTGCTGGATTTTATGGAGCCGTGGAAGGCGGTGCTTCTTACCGGAGTGATATGGGGGGCATGGCATGCACCGGTAATAGCCTGTGGTTTTAATTATGGAACAGGTCATCCGGTGGCGGGAATTGGAGCCATGGTGCTGTTCTGTACAGTATTGGGCTTTATTCAGGGCTGGTTGTTTTTCCGGACAGGGACGGTTTGGAGTTGTGTTGTTTTTCATGCGGCGCTGAACGGGATGGATCTGTTCTCGCCGTCCATGCTTTTTACGGACGGTCAGGTGAACCCGTTCCTCGGCCCGGATCCCACAGGCATACTGGGAGGCATCTTTTTAATAGGGCTGGCGGCAGCAGCGCTTTGGGATATCGGATGGAAAGGGAATGCGGTAAATATGCCGGCCTGACGGAAGTCATTTATATAGCTGCAGGCTATATTGTTCCAGCTTTTTAGAGATCATTTTAAAAGGGTAATACATGAAAGAAGCGCAGCCCAACGATAATAAAAGTACTGCTGCTGTATATAAAAAATCACTTTGTATATAAAATTTATCGCTGCGGAACACCTCCAGAAACAGTCCGTGGATTAAATAAAGTTCAAAGGACCGGCTTCCCAGAAAAATGAGGATACGGTTTGTAAATCGTATTTTTAAGGTGAGAAGAAAAACAAAAATCATAAAATTGATAACGGCAAGGGTCTGCCATATAAAGCATATCCAGTTTCCAAGCATCTCTTTTGCAAAGATATGTTCCTTCATAAGAAGCGGCTCAATTCTATCCAATACTTGTACGGATTTCGGGAAGAAATAAAGAAAGGCCCCTGCAGAGACGAGTAGAAGCGGATAATACCATTTCCGTGTGTATTTCATAATAGGCTTTTCAAACTGGGCTATAAGGATACCGATAAAAAACAGGCTGCTGGAGTTGAACCACCATTCACCCTGAAACCAGTAAATACCCGGCCCCTTAACCATACAATAGGTGGGAAAAGCAATCTGGAAAACTCCCAGCAGAAAAAAGCTGATTATCCGGTTCCGGGTAAAACGGAAGGTTACAAAGAATACAAAGTAAAAAAGGGCAATTACAATAATATACCAGGATTGGGGATTAATAAGCTGTATTCCACTTACATATTCCAGCGAAAGCTTCAGCCCGAAACGGTCGCCGGTCAGATAATACACAAAAAGATATAGGATATTGCAAATAAAAAAGGGGACAAATATTTTTATATACCTGCGTAGAAAAAAGTGCCGGAAATAGTTCTGGTTGGTAAGGACACTTTTCATCAGCCCATATCCGGAATAAAAGAAAAATGCGGCCACACAAAGAATTCCCACCTCCAGAAAGACCCGGAAGGGACCGGGGTTGTCCAGATATTGGGACAGATGATGGTAAACAATAACCAGGGTGAAGAAACCGCGGAGCGGCAACTCAAAATTTTTAGTAAAATGATCCTCCTGGAAGTGTTCCGGCCCGGAGGAGCTTACTTGAAAAAGAAGTATAAACAGCAAAAGCAGTATGAATATATACATAAAAAATGTCCTCGTTATATAATATGCAGTATATGGGACTCGTATTCTGTTACTGTTCACTCCGTGACCAGTAACCTGCATAAATCCATTAAAATCGCCTACGGCGATGGGATTTATGCACTCTTGAATCACTTTCTCACGTACTGTGCAGTAAATGCACAGCACTGAGTGAACAGTAACAGTATTCTTCCTCACACGAAAAAACATGTAATCTATCATACACTATAAGGGAAAAATAAAAAGCCTTATGAAAAATATTTTTAAGGTTTTCTTAATTTACAAATACTTTTTATTTTCCTAATGTTTTATTAAATATTTCTAATGGGAATTGAATGAAGATCCTGCCTGTGCTATAATTTGCCCGTATAAAGGTGAAGGTATTAAACAGTTATGTATAAGGAGGTCTTTATGAATAAGTTTAAGAAACTGCTTGCTTTTGGCTTGTCCCTTGCTTTGCTCTGCGGTACGGCGATGTCTGTTCAGGCGGCAAACTGGATAGGGCCGGTAACGGTACGCACCGATTTCAGTGATACCTCCGTTCCCGCGGCGGTGCCGGTACTTCAATATGCGGGCAACGGGAATTTAACGATCCCCAATGTAGTGCTTCCCCAGGGGACAGCTTACAAAATCACCTGTACCTATGGTGGAAAAAGTAATTTTAGTGTGAGATTTATTACAGATGAGCGTACGGAACTGCTTGTAAATGCCATAGGTGTTTATGCGGGAACAACTCTTTTATCAGATGGTAATTCCGCTGTGCCGTTGGGTTCCCTTGATGTACGGGGAGACGGCAATTGGACAATAACCGTATCTACGGTCACTAACCTGTCCACGAAATCAGTGACCAGCGTGGGGGATAAGGTTACCGGGATGTTTTCCCTCCCTTCCACGGGTACTATCTTATCTATGAGCAATTCAGGAAAAGGGAATTTTATAGTATGGGCTCATTATTCCGATGGGACAAGCCAGCTGCTTGCCAGCGCAATCGGCCCCTATGCAGGACAAATGGTAATAAACAATCCTAAAAATACAACCTGCTATCTGGAGGTAAAATCTGAAGGACAGTGGGCAATTGATATGGGGTACGCGGATACGTTATCATTAGTGCCGGATGTAAATTAAAAAAAGTTCCGTTATGAGTTGATTTTTAGGCCTATTTTTGCTACACTGATACCAATTGGAAGAGATTTCACAGTACAGGAGTTATTTATGGATAAGAAAATGACCAAAACTGCAGATTTTATGATGCCCGCAGTCATGTCCATGAACTTCCGGTGCTTGTAGCTGTATAATGCAGATGCAAGTACGCAGAGGCTTGTATCTGTGTGGTCTGAATAGATAGGATTTAACCGCATGGATTCCAGAGTTTTCATTCTGACGATCTCTGCGGTTTTTTTTGCAGTTTATTCCCGCAGCTTACGGGTTGGAGAGAGCACGGGCGCACAGATGTAAAATCGATGGGGCAGCAGCTGTAAAAACAGCCCCGGTAAAGGAAGGTTTCCATATTATGTATGAATCTATGGGATATCAGATGAAAAGAGGATGGAAGGGAAAATGGCCGAAAGTCATGTAGAGGCCGCTGCCATCACCACAGAGGGAGGGCGCGGCATAAAACGGATGGCCGGTATATCGGAACATAGATACGTATCGTATTCGTTCCTATATCACTATACATGTATGCAGTGATATAGGAATGATAACAGGAAATCAGATATCGGAGGATAATAACATGGATTTTATATTGGAAGAGTGGAAAGAAGATCATATACCCGGTGTGGCAAAATACGCCAACAATGAAAAAATAGCAGGGAGGCTGCGGGATTCCTTCCCTTATCCCTATACGGAAGAAGATGCGCAGTGGTTTGTCAGGGACTGTATGGAAAAAGAGGGAAAAACACAGCTGTCCAGGGCTATTGTGGTGAACGGCGAAGCGGTGGGAAGTATAGCCGTGATACGAAAGGATGACGTATACTGTAAATCGGCGGAGCTTGGCTACTGGCTGGGGGAACCGTTCTGGAGAAAAGGGATTATGACCAGGGCGGTGCAGCAGATGTGTGAGGAAGCATTCCGCCGCTATAAGCTGGTGCGTATTTATGCGGAGCCGTTTTCCACCAACCTGGCTTCCAGGGGGGTTCTGGAAAAGGCAGGCCTCCAATTGGAAGGAATTAAAAGAAAAAGTATTTTTAAAAACGGATGCATACAGGATTCTTACTTATATGCAATTATCCACGTATGATAAAAGGGCACAAGGGTCTGTCTGAACGGTTACCGCAACAGCAAGAATTAAGAAAATATTCCTTGTTTTTCCTTTCTCCACTGCTATACTGAAAGCATAGCAGAAAAATATAGGGAGTAAAGGGAGGTATGCCAATGGATGAGAAAAAAGAAACAGGAAGGCAGCGGGAAGATTACACACCGGACAGGAAAAAGGGCGGTCTGGGAGACTGGAAAGCGATTATTATCGCTTTAATTGCAGGAATTACGGCTATTTTGTGTGTTATGATTTTTTCCGGCAGCCTGGTGAATTATAAAAAAACCGCCGGTGCAGGAGGGCTTACGGCAACCGGATCGGCCAGCCTGGATTTTGAATCGGATCTGATAGTATGGAGAGGTAGCTTTTCCACTTATGGGGCTACGCCCAAGGAAGCCTATTCCATCATCAAGAGAGATTCGGAAATAGTAAAGGAATATCTGCTGGAAAACGGGGTTTCCGAGGAGGAACTGGTATTCAGTTCTGTGGATATTTCCCAGCGTTACCGTACGGAATATGATGAAAACGGTAATTATATAAGGGATTATCCGGATGGATATGATCTGTATCAGAGTCTGTCCGTAACCTCTGAGGATATTGATAAGGTAGAGAATATTTCCCGGGATATTACCAAGCTGATTGAATCCGGGGTGGAGTTTGTTTCCAATTCTCCTGAATATTATTGCACCAAACTGGATGAGGTGAAGCTGGAGCTTATTGAAAAGGCAACGGACAATGCCAAGCAGAGAATCGATATTATGGCGGCGGGAACCGGAAGCAAAACAGGGCAGATGCTGAGTGCGAATCTGGGGGTTTTCCAGATTACCGCCAAGAATTCGGGTTCCGGGGAATACAGCTACGACGGCGCATTTGATACCAGTTCCAGATATAAAACAGCTATGATAACAGTAAAGCTGAACTATGCGGTAGAATAAGGCGGCGGCCACCGCGTCGGCAGTGTTTCCTTCCTGCGGCTGCGGTGGCCGAAACTGCATTGAAACAGGGGATGAGAGGCAAGTGGCTCTTTTTAAAAAGAAAAAAGATATAACTTACCCGGAATTTCACAGAGAGAACCAGATACCGGTATTAAGGTGCAGCATCTGCACGGGGGAAAAGGTAGCTTGCTTCCGGGATAAAAAAACAGGGTATACGGAAGAGATCTTGTATATCCGAAGCCAAAGTGACATGCAGGATTTTCTCAAACGGTACGGGCTGGCGCAAGAGGATCTGAAAAAAGAGTGGTAGCTGCAGTAACAGTTCAGACCTGTCTGAACTGTTACTTGCTGTCAGGAAAGCAGCCAGGCCGGATGGCTGTTACTACTGTGGAAGCGGAGCTATCACAGGAAAAGCTCCCGAAAGGGAGACAGGTGTAATAAAATGGAATTAATATATGGGACAGGAAATCCTGCCAAATTTACGGTGATGGAAGATTACCTGAAGGAACTGGATGTAACATTAATAAGTCTGAATGAATTGTCCAAAGCAGAAGAGGTTCCTGTGGAAACAGGAAGAACTCCTTTGGAAAATGCCAGATTGAAGGCGGAATATTATTACGGGATTTTCCATAAGCCGGTTTTTTCCTGTGACAGCGGACTTTATATCAGCGGGTTGCCGCAGGAAGAGCAGCCGGGGATCCATGTGCGCAATGTGGGAGGCCGCCGGCTGTCAGACAGGGAAATGACAGCTTATTATGCAGGTATCGCACGCAGGCTGGGCGGAAAATGTCTGGCGGAGTACAGAAACGCTGTTTGCCTGCTGATGAACAGCGGGGAACGATATGAATATGAGGGGATGGATATCGGAGGAGGAAGTTTTTATCTGGTAGACAGAGCCAAAGAGCAAAAGGAGGAGGGCTTTCCGTTGGATTGTATATCTGTGGATATTGTTACCGGCAGCTATTTTGTGGATGACGGACAGCTGCAGTGCATGGCTTCCCAAAAAGAAGGCTTTGTACGTTTTTTCAGGAATGCTCTTTCCGGTATAGACAGGATGCCGGCCTCATAGGGAAGAATAATGAGGAGAAAACAGGATGGTTACCAAAAGGCTTTATTTCGAAAATGCGTACATAAAAGAGTTTGATGCCAGGGTGCAAAGCTGTGTGGAAGGAAAGAACGGTTATGAAGTAGTTCTGGATGAGACTGCTTTTTTCCCGGAAGGAGGGGGACAGCCCGCTGACCAGGGGTATCTGGGACAGGGGGAAGTGACGGATGTAAGGGACAAAAAAGATTATGTCCTGCATATCTGCACCAAATATCTGGAGCCGGGAACGACGGTACACGGAAGACTTGACTGGAACCGGCGGTTTCTCCACATGCAGCAGCATTCCGGTGAGCATATCCTTTCGGGAATGATTCATAGGATGTACGGATACGATAATATCGGTTTTCATATGGGAAAGGATTTTGTGACCGTTGATTTCAGCGGTCTTTTAACGGAAGAACAGATAGCCGAAGCGGAGAAACAGGCAAATGCGGCAGTGCTTGCGGATGAAAGAATACTTGCTGAGTATCCTTCAGGGGAAGTGCTGGAGAAACTTGCTTACCGCAGCAAAAAGGAAATTGACGGGGATATCCGTATTGTTACCGTTCCCGGAGCGGATGTATGTGCCTGCTGTGGAACGCATGTGAAGCGTACCGGGGAAATTGGCCCGATTAAGGTGACTTCTTCCGAGCACTATAAGTCGGGGATCCGCCTTACCCTGCAGATTGGCTGGATGGCACTGAACGATTATGATACGAAACAGAAAAATGTGAAGGCCGTGTCCAAGCTTTTGTCCGCGAAGCCTGAAGAAATCGGGGAGGCGGTACAAAAACAGCTGGATCAGATGCAGGAACTGAAGCAGGAAAATATAGCCTTAAAACAGCGGTTATTTGAAATGCTTTTAAAGGAAATCCCTCAGGGACAGGAAAAGGCGATCCTTTTTGAAGCAGGGCTGAATGCGGTAGAGGTGCGCAGGCTTGCGGATCTGGTGTCTTCGAGGGCAGGACTTGCCGCTGTCTTTTCCGGAAGCGACAGCGGGGGCTATAAATATGTGGTATGCAGCCAGGAGAAGGACGTAGCTGCGCTGGGTAAAAGAATGAATCAGGAGCTGAACGGCAGGGGCGGCGGAAAGAACCCCATGATTCAGGGTTCCCTTCAGGCTGGGGAACAGGCAATCCGGAAATTTTTTCAAGAACATTATTGACTTATTTTTATCAGGATGATATGATGAACTCCACGATAAGGGAGTAGTTGGCACTTGATAGTGTAGTGAAGTCAACATACTGATAGCCTGGCTATCTGGCTTTGCTTTAAATGATGAGACTTGTCTGCCCAGGGGGGCAGATAGGTCTTTTTTAAGTGCACCCGGCTGGTATGGCTTTCCTTAACAAGAGACGGCGGTACATGTGTATGGCAGTCGCCAGGTGAATATGCATGTTCGTTCGTTTGGATCGTTGCCCGCAGAAAAAAGGCAGCGGCTCAGACGGATAGGGACCGCTGGAACAGGGGCAAAAGAGGAGGAAAAAAGAATGAATCTTTGGGAATTGATGGTGATTGCGGTGGGGCTGTCCATGGATGCCTTTGCGGTGTCTATCTGCAAGGGGCTTTCCATGAAGAAAATGAGCTGGAAAAATGGGCTGATCGCCGGATTGTATTTCGGCGGATTTCAGGCGGGAATGCCGTTAATCGGCTATTTCCTGGGGACACAGTTCAAAGACCTGATTACCAATATCGACCATTGGATCGCGTTTGTCCTGCTTTGCCTTATCGGATTGAATATGGTGAAGGAGTCCCGGGAAAAGGAGGAGGAAGGGGAATGTAAGAATGATTCGTTTCAGGTTAAGACGATGGTTCCTCTTGCGGTGGCTACAAGCATCGATGCGCTTGCGGTGGGAGTTACCTTTGCCTTCCTCAGCGTGGACATCGTCCCTGCAGTATCCTTTATCGGGGTTATCACCTTTTTCTTAAGCGTTCTGGGAATTAAAATAGGAAATGTGTTCGGTACGAAATTTAAGGCGAAAGCAGAGCTGGCAGGAGGGGTTATCCTGATTCTGATGGGAACGAAAATACTCCTTGAGCATCTGGGGGTTTTAAATTTCTGAGAATGCCGGCAATAAACGGGGAGGCGCAGATATGAAAACAAGAAAAGAGGTTATCGCTTTTTGCCGGACCTTGAAGGGAGTCTATGAGGATTACCCTTTTCATGATGAAAACTGGACGGTAATGCGGTGCAGAGGAAATAAAAAGTCATTTGCCTATATCTATGAACGGGACGGAGGGATACAGGTGAATGTAAAATGCGATCCGGAATGGATCCGTTTCTGGCGGGAAGCATATCCGGCAGTAATTCCGGGCTATCATATGAATAAACGGTATTGGAATACCATAATCCTGGACGGCACGGTGCCGGACAAGGATGTCCGGCGCATGATTACCGAAAGCTACGGACTTGTTAAGCCGGCAGAAAATTCATAAGAACCATCACCAGCCCCAGCAGGGTAAGGACGCCTCCGGTAGCCCGGTTCAGGGTTTTTGCGGAGGCTTTGTTGGCAAAACGGGCAGCCAGCCTTGCGCCAAGAAGGGTGAACAGGATACAGAGCAGCAGAGCGGGTATATCGGGCATGCCTCCGATGGTAAAATGGGAAACAGCGCCGGTAAACGCCGTGAAAGCCATGATAAAAACGCTGGTTCCCACTGCTGTTTTCAACTCGTAGCCAAGTACACTTGTAAGGATAAGCAGCATCATCATTCCGCCGCCGGCCCCGATAAAGCCGCAGATGAAGCCGATTAAGGCGCCGCAGACGAGGGACTGGATGACTTTTGTGCGCGTATCCTTATTGGCCTGTGACTCTTTGGTGGTCATAACGGGCCTAACCAAAAATTTGATACCTAGCAGAAGTGTCATAAATACGGAAAAGCTTCCCATGGATCGGTTGGGCACCTTAGATGCGATAAAGCTTCCGGCAAGGGTGAATACAAGAACGGAAACGAGCATTATGATTCCATTTTTTATGTCCAGGTTTTTGTGCTTTCCGTAGGTGTAGGCCGATACAGCGGAAGCCAGAACATCGGAAGCCAGGGCGATACCGACGGCTTCGTAGGCGGGAAATCCCAGAAAAGTGATAAGCATGGGCGAAATGACGGCAGCAGCCGACATTCCCGCAAATCCTGTGCCTATGCCGGCTCCGAGTCCGGCAATAATACATACAATAATCGTTTCAAGCATATTCTACATCTCCTTCAGGTTATGGGATATAACGGATAACACGTGATCCACTACCTTCTTTTCTTCCTTTGTAATTCCTCTGTATATAAAACGCAGAAAATCCTCCTGCCGTTCTCTGGCGGCCTTAACCGCTTCCAGTGCGGGAGGGCATATCCGCAGATGGATAATCCGCCGGTCCTCCTTATCGGTGATTCCTTCCAGATATCCTCTTCCTGTCAGGGCATCCACGGCTTTGGACACATTTGATTTGGGGAAGGAACGCAGTTCCACGATATCCGAGGCCGTATCATAGCCCGGATTGTTGTACAAAAATAAAAGGACGTTTATTTCCATCCGGTTCAGGCCGTAACTGTCACTGACCTCGCCCAGATGCTTATTATACGCTTTGGTAAGGCTTCTGCCTGTGATCAGATAATCAATAATTCGATTCATACGCCCTCCGTCATATAGTTCTTTTTAGAACTAACTGGGTTTATAATAACATGAATACCGTAAAAGTCAAGCCGTGTTTTACATAAAACTTACAAACTATGAACCATTTATGATAATGTCCTTATATACCCCAAGCGAAAATGTCCCAACTATGGTATACTAACTCCTGCTTATTTATTACGACAGGAGGAATTTATTATCAGAAAGGTTATACTTACAATGGA
>OJIY01000107.1_pt1 | contig 75148 bp, 67 predicted proteins | sample 1596061 | NCBI WGS metagenome assembly OJIY01 (sample SAMEA4350111, study PRJEB24818) | metagenome | biome: human; feature: gut; material: faeces | place: Denmark | collected 2013-09 | reverse complement strand
TATGTAACAAAATGTGTATTTTGTTTCAAATTGTAACAGCGTTGATTTGTAAGGAAAAATTAAGTCAAATTACCTGTTTTTATTAATTAACAGTATTTTTATAAAGGTACACGAAAAATGAGTATCTCCTATTGTTAGATTTACAGTGAATAATATCAATAATGATCTCTAATTTTTATTAGAGGAATATTCAATACCTTTTTGTTTCAAATTTAATCATGAGAGACTCATAAAAATGAATCTCTCATGTATGTAGAACGTTTTAATGGATGACATGTTCTGCACAAGTAAATCAGGACACTTTTCTTAAGGAATTTTGTTCATACTCAATGGGTGGCAGATCACCGTTGGCAGTATGAAGCCTTTCTTGGTTGTAATAGCGCATATACGCGGTAACATCTTCTTTCATCTGTTTCCGAGTCAGCTGTGGGATTTTTAGTACCCAATCGTGCTTTAAGCTACCCAAAAAACATTCAACAACGGCGTTATTCCAACAGGCTCCGACATCGCCCATACTTGCTCGAATACCATAACTTGTCAGTAAGTGACGATAGCGCTTACTCGTATATTGTGATCCCCTATCACTATGAAAGACTAAGCCTTTTTCGGGCTGGCGTAAGTTATACGCTTTCATCAAGGCTTTACTGACTAAATCTGCCATCATTCGTTTATCGATGTGCCAACCCACAGTACGGCGAGAATATAAGTCCATCACGATGGCTAAATACATCCAGCCTTCCCCTGTTTTTGAATAAGTCACATCACCCGCCCAAACTTCGTTAGGCGCATGAGGATTAAAATTTTGATTTAGCAAATTATCGGCTACCGCATCACTGTGTTTGCGTTTTGTGGTGATTTTGTAGGCGATACGCTGAGTGACGACTAGACCACGCTAAGCCATGCACTCATACTAAAGCCCTCTTTGCATAACCGTTTACGTAACGTTCTATAACCTAAGCTATTGTGACTCTGTTCAAAGATAACTTTAGCTCTGCGGTACAGGCTAAGTTGTTTTGCGGTGATCAGTTTTGCAGGATGTTTGAGCCAAGCGTAATAGGCAGAACGGCTTGTTTTCATTAACTTGCAGAGCTTCAGCACGGGAAACTGTGAAGATAATTGCTTAATCGTTTTAAACGCTACTTGGTTTTCTTTAGCAGGAGGGCGCTGGCTTTTTTTAGGATCTCTTTCTCCATCCTAAGTTCTTTATTTTCCTTTCGCAGCCTTAATAGCTCATCTCTCTCATCTGAATTCAAGCTGCTACTGGATTGCTCAGCGTCGAATTTTGCTTTCCAGTTATAAAGTAATTTATCGGTGATCCTTAAAGACGCTGCCGCTTTTGACACGCTATAACCTTGCTCGGTGACTAATGCGACCGCCTCTTGCTTAAACTCCGTGGTATAAAATCTATTTGTTCGTTTTTTCATTTAACACCTCAACAATTGGATTATATTCCATTATTAAAGTGTCCTGTTTGATTAAAGCAGATCGGTGCAATTAAACGAGCTCTAATAATACAGCCTCATCCTGTTCTATGTAAAAATATCTTATAGTTATCTATCTCTATTCACTATTTAACTTAAGTCAAATATTATTCGTACAGAAGAAACTTTTATAAATAAAAAGCGATATAGTTATTTAACTATATCGCCTAGCTCAATTTATCTGGACATGAGTGCAAAAACTCCCCAGCCAATGTATTCTCGCGTATAAGTTACGTGGCGTTTAGGGGCAATAGTCAATTCCTGTCGAATTTCTAGTGCAAAGTCATCATCGGGGTTTTCCTCTAACCAATGGCGCATAGTCAGCCATTTCGCAGCTTCATACCTATCCCAACCTTCCTGATCTGCCAGTACCATTTCTACTATATCGTAGCCGAGTTCATCGAATGCGCTGATAAGTCTAGGAAGCGTAAGAAAATCAGCCAGCGAGCTGACACCACAGGACTGAGCTATCTCGTCTGATACGGGTAGCTGACGCCAATAGGGTTCGCCGATGAGTAAGAGCCCGCCTGGTTTAAGGCTCTGAGCCAGTAGTTCAATCGTCCCGGCAAATCCGCCTGCAATCCATGTCGCACCGATGCAAGCCGCTACATCACACTTTTCGCTCATGACGTAACCTGCTGCATCATTATGAATAAAATGAACTTGTTTATTAACGCCAAGTTCTTTGGCGCGTAGCTTTGCTTGTGTAGTAAAAAGCGGGCTCATATCGATGCCAGTACCCGTAATGCCGTAATCACGCGCCCAGGTACAGAGCATTTCTCCAGAGCCACTGCCAAGATCAAGAATATGTGAGTCTGGCTTCATGCGTAACACGCGACCTAGTGTGTCGTATTTTTCAGGTGTGAATGGGTTATGAATACGATGTTCACTTTCGCTAATAGTAAAAATACGTGGGATATCCATCATCCTTTCCTTAACGGTTATCTAATTGGGCGCGAACGTTTTTCAGTCCGATAGTATTAATGCGATAGGGTTGACCATTAATGGATTTGATCAACTTTTTAGCCTTGAGTTTTTTGAATACGGCGAGTGTACAGTTGCTAAGTAATAGACCTTCGTGGCTGTAGCATTCAACTGCGGTGATGTGGCCAGAGGTATTACGAACGTAAATAATATGTCCACCTTTGGCGAGAACGTGTAAGGTTCGCTGTTCTTGACGGGATAAATTCATACGGGAAAACCTGTTTAATCATCATGTACAAAACCTACAAACACACAGTGGTGTTTGCATTCGATTTCTGTGCATTGATAACCAGTCCGGCCTGAAAAGGTCGGGACGCTGATTATCAGATGATTACATTTTCCAGCATCAAAGCCTCAGATTGAGTTGAAAGGTATTAACAAAACAAATAATAACACCTGATTTTTCTAAGTGAATATCTAAGAATGAAAAATGTGATCTTGATGAATAAATTCAATCCACATTAAACAGATCTCATTTTACGATTTTTTGTGAAGGAGATGCGATAGAGTCCTAATATGCTTAGTCACTGACTGAAAGTAAAGCATTATTGTGTTCTTGTATTATTATTTTTATGACATATCAATTTAATTTAAATATTATTTTTTTATTACATTTATTTGACGTCGATTGAGTGATTATCTAAAAAAGAAACTATTAATAATTACGTAAAAGTGCTTGTTTTTATATGTGTGAAAATAAAATTATATTGATATTCTAATTTTGATAGATAAATAAAGACTTAATAGTGAATTTTATTTTTTGATTTTAGCGATTATCTCGTTTTTTCATATTAAACGTTATTTTTGATTTGCAATTATTCGTTATTTTGTTTGTTATTATTTTGTTTATAAAATTAAATAGGTGTTTATTTTACGTATTTTACGTGTAACTTTGCTGTTTATTATTGAATATCAAAGGACAAGAATAATCTTAATTTATGGTTTATAATTCTATTTTTAATCATAATGCGAGTATTGATAAAATAATATTCCAATCTAATGCGGATTGTCTTAATTCGGTTTTTGGTTTATTTCGCTTCTTATAGATCTTTTTTTGATAGTGTTAAATTTTTTAATCCTCTATTTTTTCTTAAATCATTACTATTTTTTATTTATCCCTAAGTTTTTTACAAATTGAAAAGAAATATTTCAAGTTATAGTATGTGCGTAACAAAATTTGGTGGGTAATTAAAAAATAAAAATTAATTACTCCATTAATAATAGCTAGGTTCTTGGGTTAAACGTTTTAAATATCTTAATTTAATTAGGATAAGCTCTACTATTTTAAAAAAAATGACGATAGTCAGATATTAACTTACTTTTGAGGTATACATAATGACATTTAAGAAATTAAGCATCGTTGGCGCTGCAGTGGCATTATCTTTAGCATCTTTCGGTTCTATTGCTGATAATAATGGCGTCGTTAACTTCGTTGGTTCTGTTGTTGATTCGCCATGTAATATTGCTGACGAAAGTTTAAATCAAACCGTTAAATTTGGTGAGATTTCTCGTGTGTTCTTAGAACAAGGTAATGAAAGAGAAAGAGCATTCACTATTAAATTAGAACAATGTAATTTCGACAAATTCAAAAAAGACGAAAATGGTGATTGGTTGCCTGTTAAAACAATGAAAATCCAATTTGATGGACGCTCATATGCAGATGCAACTAATACTCTGTTAGCAACTGACAGAACTAAAGCTAACAACGTTGGTATCGCGATCGACTCTTACAAATTTGGCGAAGCTACTGATATCTTGACTAAAATGCGTAATAAACAAGGTACTAACGTACTTGAGTTTACTGCTTTAGCTAAAGCAGTTGATGCATCTAAAGAAGTTAAAGAAGGCGAATTCTCTGCTATCGCTGACTTCCGTATTTCATACGAATAATGCATCAATATATGTATAGGGGATCTTCCCCTATACATATTTAAATAATGGTAATGAGATGATGAAATTTAATAAAAATAAGTATCTGACTATTTTAAATATGATGGGAGTACTATTTTTTGTATCATCAGTCTCTTTTGCTTTTGATGGCATAAAACCAAAAGTCTTCAAAGGTAATGCATCATTAGTTGGGTCAATTATAGCATCCCCTTGCTCTATTGAAATGGAAGATCGTTACCAATATATCCAATTTGGAGATATATCATTATCTTCCATTGATAATAAGATAAAGAGAGAAAATTTAAGAAAGAAGTTTTATATAAGATTATCGAGTTGTGTTAGCCAATATAGTGATATAGATAAGAAAGTATTAAATATTCAATTTAATGGATTAGAAGCAAATAATGATGCTCTATTTTCGATGTCTGGAAGTTCTAACGGATTAGGATTTTATATTTTAGATGAAGATGAAAATGTTATTTCTCCTAATAAGCCTTATTATATCGATCATCTTATATATCATGCTAAAGATGCAAAAAGAGAACCTATATTAAATTATCAAATTGAACTTGCTTTTACTAATAAAATAGTAGAAGTGGGAAAACACTCTGCATTTGTGTATTTTTCAATCGATTATAAATAGATAATAATTTATTTTTTTTGATCACATTATCACGGTGAATGAATATGCTAATTTCAAAAAATATGGCAAAAGTAGTTTTTTTACTGACAATGTCACCGTGTTTCTATGCTTATTCTGTCGAATTTAATACAGATATTCTTGATGCTTCTGATGCTGCAAATATTGATATTAGCCAATTTAACAGTGCTGGTTATATTATGCCTGGAGATTATCATCTTACTATTTTTAGTAATGGTGAAAGGATCGGTCCTAGTCAAAAAATTTCCGTTTACCCAGTTGAAAAAACAGCATCTTCAGAAAATATATTTAATACAGTCTGTGTGCCTAGTAATAACCTTGATAAATTGGGATTAACAGAAGAAGCTGAAAAGAAAGTTTTAACACACCATGATGGTCAGTGTTTAGATTTATCTCCTTTAACAGGGACAAATTTAACGTTTGATTTGCCTTCACTTGCGCTTAAATTAACGGTTCCACAAACGTGGTTGCAATATTCTGATCCTTCATGGGTACCTCCTTCACGTTGGGAAGAGGGGATTGTAGGTGCATTCATTGATTATACGTTATCACTTAGCGGAGCTAAATATAATTCAGGATCTAAATCTGTTTATACATCGATGAATGGCACTAGTGGCTTTAACATGGGGGTTTGGCGTTTTCGTAGTGACTACAGTATGAGTTACCAGAAAGAAAACGGCGGAAATAGCGGTGATAATCATGAATCACATAATTTTGATTTTAATCGTTTCTATGCATATCGTTCTATTAAAGCGCTGGCTGCAACATTAACTATTGGGGAAAATTATTTTTATTCCCAATTATTTGATGCTTGGCAATATACCGGTATTACATTAGAAAGTGATGATCGTATGCTTCCACCTAAATTGGTGGGTTATGCTCCGGAAATTGTCGGAGTGGCAAAAACCAATGCAACCATTATTGTTAAAAGCCAAGATCGTATTATTTTAGAAACAACTGTACCACCAGGGCCATTTAGAATTCAGACTTTGGATAGTTCTATTCAAGGGCAATTAGATGTCACTATTCGTGAAGATAATGGTGAAGAACGTAAGTTTACTATTTCTACCGCAACATTGCCTTATTTAACTCGCCCAGGACAAATTCGTTATAAATTAGTGGGGGGTAAAACACGTTATGCAGATCACCGATTAACGGGTGATAGCGCAATTGGCGGTGAAATTTCCTATGGGGTGAGTAATGCATGGAGCTTATATGGTGGTAGCCAATTATCTCAACACTACCAATCAGTTGCTATTGGTGTGGGGCGTGACCTTTCCATGTTTGGTGCTCTCTCTTTTGATATCAACCAATCATTTGCCAAATTATCAGAGCGTGATAAACAAGGTCGTTCATATCGTGTGAACTACTCGAAATCATTTGATGAAGTAAAAACCAATATTACCTTCGCAGGTTATCGTTTTACGGATGAAGACTATCGTACTTTAAGTCAAACCATGGAAGAACGAAGAACTGGGCAGGATGCTTATTCTCCAAAAGAAAGTTATCAGATTTATTTAAATAAATATTTTGATAATTTCTCATTATCACTTAATTATCAACACAATACTTTCTGGAATAGCCGTTCTCAGACTCAATATGGTATTTATGCCAATACGCGATTCTCTTTATCTAAAGTAAAAATTCGCGATATTAACTTAACATTGTCTGCTTTCCGATCTCAGCGTGAAGGAGTGAATGATGACACGTTGAGTTTATATATGTCAGTACCTTTTGATCAAGGTGGAAACCTTACTTTCTCTGAACAATATACAAAAACAGATGGGAAAGGTCGTTATAGCCACAATGTGGGCTACAGTGGATATGATGAAGGTTTGAGTTACAGCATGAATGCAGGCTTAACACACGGAAAAGACGTTGATTCAGAGTCTTCATTTAGTGGTTATGTCAGTAAAGATATGAGCCTGGCAAACCTAGCGGCAAGCGCAAGTTATGTGCCTAGTCAGTATAAGAGTTTAAGCGGGACAGTTTCAGGGGGGGTAACAGGAACATCTCATGGTTTGGTTCTTCATCAACCGGCTTATGGTGATACTCGCTTAATTATTGAAACACCAGGGATATCAGATGTGCCGATTGAAGGTGAATCAGTAAAAACAAATACATTTGGGTTAGCGGTTATACCAAGTGTGACCAGTTTCCGTAGTTCATCAGCTGCGATTGATGTAAGTGCATTACCTGATAATTATGATGCCATTGATACGATGACCGATGTCACCTTAACAAGAGGGGCAATTGGGTATCGTCAAATGAAAGTAATTAAAGGTTATAAATTATTTGCCACAGTCAATATGAGTGATGGTAAACACCCACCATTTGGAGCAAGTATTCGTAATAAAGATAATGTGGAGTTAGGTATTGTCGGAGATGAAGGTATCGCTTGGGTAGTTGGTGTCGCTGAAAATGAAGAATTGGGTGTCTTCTGGGGAAATGAAAAGCGTTGCGCCATTAATATACCTGAAACTATTGATCCTAAAACTCAAATGCTATTAATGCCATGTAAGTAATGCTAATAAGGTTAACCGTAAATGAAAAAAGAATTTAATAAAACTGTTATTTCCACTCTTTTCATCTCATTAATGGGGATCTCTAGTGTTGCTCAAAGCGCAGTAACACTAGATAGAACAAGAGTGATTTTTCCTGGGACAGAAAAGTCGATTAACATTACTATTCGTAATGATAATCCAACGCTTCCTTATTTAGCACAAACATGGATTGATGATGCTAATGAGAAAAAATTAACAACAGGACCATTAATTGCGACACCACCGATCCAGCGTCTAGATCCTAAATCATCAAGTATCGTACAAATTAGTACGACACCTTCTATCACATCATTACCAAAAGATAGAGAGACTGTTTTTTACTATAACTTACGCGAAGTTCCACCTAAATCTGAAGAAGCGAACGTTTTACAAATTGCATTACAAAGTAGAGTAAAACTGTTCTATCGTCCGGCAGAAATTCTGTCTCAAGCAGATAGCATGTGGTTTCATAGTGTGACATTAACGCCGTCAGCGAAAGGGTATACTGTAAATAACGTGACGCCTTTTTATTTAACAGTAATTGGGCTAGCTTCAACACAAAAAGCATCTGAAACAGGCGCTTTTAGTGTTGTGATGATCCCGCCTAAATCAGATCATGAATTCGCTGTGCCTAAAACAAATATTCCCTATATGACCATTATTAATGATTATGGCGGAAAACCAACACTGCAATTTAAGTGTGAACAAGCTAAATGCACTGTAGCAAAAGAAATGTAATATAAGGAATAGAATATGAATTCCCAGAAATTTTGTTATCTAAAAAATAGCTGTTTATCTACGATAATTTTATTATCTGGGAGTTATGCCTATGCCAAAGTGATTACTATTGAAACAAAGCCTTTATTAAATTCGGCTGAGACAATAGAAAGTGCATATAACAATAAAAGCAGTGGCTATATTTATGTCACCGCTAATCTTATCAGCTCACCCTGTAAATTAATTGATTACAAAATAAAAAGCCATCGTCCTAAAAATAAATTTTTAATTTATGATACTTTTCTAATTACAGCGAATTTCTCTGAATGTGGTATAGGTAATTCATTTTCTCCACAGACTGTTAAAAATATGTCGGCACCGACACCCATTAATTTATCTTTTATTGAGTATGATCGTGTTTTATCAAAGCAAAAATTTTCATTACAAAATGGTAGAAATGCATTGCAATTTGAAGCGCGAGAATTAGGTGCTCATAGCTATCTGATGGAGATATATTATGAATAAGTTGATTTATCTATTATTGCCACTATGTAGCCTATCCATTTATAGCTATGCAGGTGGTTCATTAGATATTTCTTTTATGGGAAATCTAGTTTCTACAGGATGTAAGCTCCCTGAATCGCCTTATAACTTAGAAGTTCAGCTTAATAAGATTAGTAGCAAATATCTTTATGAATATGGTCGTTCTCAACCTATTAATTTTTCTATCCCTATCGTTGATTGTTATATAAGTGATTTAAATAAAACGATTTCAATAAAATTAAATAGCAATACTCTTGTGACAGATAAAGGTATTAGTTATTTAAAAACAGAAGGTAGCTCTAATGTTTTATTAGGCCTACTTGATAACAATGATGCAGTTATTAAGTTTAATGAAAAAATTGATATGGCGCGTGTTTTAGCGGCAGGTCAAAACGAACAAAACTTATTAAATTTTAAAGTATATGCGCGCCCACCTGTTACAGGGGATTTAAAAGAGGGGGCATTTTCATCTACCATTACATTTAATATTGATTATCAATAGGAGGCGGGTAATGAAGAAAATAATACTAGCGCTAACTATTGGCTTATTCTATGTACCTATTTCATTTGCTGAAATTCAGATTACAGTTAATGCGATGCTAGTGGATCCTGCATGTACCGTAACCGATGGTAAAGGGGCAAAAGAGCTATTTGTTAATTTTCAAAATGTAGATGTTAATGCAATAGTAAAAACACCACCAAAAACCTTTGATGTATTAATTAAAGATTGTAACTTAAATAAAATGATGAATTTATATCTTTCCCCTAAAGATAATGGTTACTTTTCTTATAATGGTACTGATGTATTAGCCACAACAACGGCGCAATTAGGGATTGAATTTTCTGATATTACCAGTGGCAAACGTAAAATTAATGTTCAGCGTTATGAACGTATTACGCCAATTCTTAGTAGTAGTAATTCAGGAAAAATATCACTAAGTACTCAATTGGTATCAAATCGTTCTGGCACACAGCTTAAAATGGGACCTTTTACAGCTAATGTTTCGTTATTAGTTGATTATAATTAGAGGCTAGTATGAAAAATTGTTTATCATTAATAAATAAAAAGATATTAATTTATTTAGGGGCTACGATTAGCATCAGTTTATTCTCTCCGTTAAATTATGCAGCTAATTATCCATCTGTTTATATTGATACAATTCAGAATCCCTCAGATGGATATACAATTAACCTTTCGGCTAGTAATGTTCAAATTTCTAAAACACCCACAATTGCATCAAATGGTGACTTTTTTTATCAAGTAGGGCCAACATTCAAAGTAAATAAAGGTGTCAAAGGGCAAGTACAGTCCAGCGGGATGGTTAACTGTATGGGGAGTTATGTAAAACAATTTCCAGAGGGAACTAGAATAAGAGGAGATAATCATCTTCATCGTATATTTGTTTATTCTCCTCAAATGCCTTATACACTAAATGGATTACCTGTTTTCCAGCTTAGTTATAATACGTTTGTTACAATTGTTCCACCTGATGATATTTTAAATAAATGGAACACAATAAGAAAAAATGCACGGTTTTGTAATCCAACATCAGCCATGCTTAGAGACTATTTTACAAAAGGGAAAAATAAAAATTACTCTATTGATAAGTTTTATTATCAATTTCCTTTCGAAATTTCAGTTTTTATAAGAAAAAGAAATATCGATGGGATAACTATTATTCCAAGTTCAGATTTTGCAGGATATGCGAGGGCATGGACGAATATAGCCGATACATCATTGGCATTTAGTTCATTACCTCAATCCATGCCAATTAGCAGTACAACAGCACCAATGAGGTTGATTGGGGCTACCTTGATATCACCTGCAGAATGTCGAACTGATGTGGGTTATAACTTGGTTATTAATCACGGTGTATTAAATGCTGAAAAGTATGAAAGCCGAGTTGTTAGACCGATTAATTTCTCTTGTGATCACGTTGTTCCAACCCCTGTTGAATTTGAGCTACTTTATACAAAAGATGGCGATCCACAACAGCGATTACCTTTGAAAGTGGATGGCACAAATAAAACTATTTATAGCAAAATTCAAATGATTGATGCGGAGACAGGTAATCGAGGGCAGAGATTCACTTCTCGGGTGGGGCAATATAAACAGATCCAAATAGAAAGTATATTAAAAGGAACAAATGCCAGTGGAGGTAATTATAGTGGTACTGCTGTGTTAATTGCCGCGTATCCTTAATAATTTTTATTAATCTAAATAAGAAAAATAAAAGCGTTATTTATTTTTTAATAACGCTTTTTTATTGAATATTACGACGTATTTATGACTAATAGTAACTAATTGTTATCTCTATTAATTAAATTCAAGTACAAAGTTGGCTGACGCATTTACTTTACCTGGTTTTACATCATCGCCATAACGAAAATACTCTGCTTTCAATGGTACGCTAGTGGAGCCATTGGCTAAATCTGCCAGTTTAACAAATTGATTATTCACTAAACGTGTATCATTACTTAATGGTGATGAGACAACAAAACCAATGCCTTCAGCATTATCACGACCACCTTCATTATCTGCTTTAATTACGGATCCTTGTCCTTCATAACTTGCAATATTATTTGCCATAAGTTTTATTTTGGCAGAAACGTTACCAGTGCAATTGATTTTTAGATGATCTTCAGCATAAGCCTGTTCAGTGGGAAAACCTATTTTAGGAAATGCAGAAGTTGATATTCTAGGAAGGTTCATAACAAGATTGGTATTTTCTGCACTGCATGAGGTTGGAGCGCTATTTATTTTAACAGATAAACGATAACTAAAGCCAACAGCTGTCGTCCCTCCACCAGAATTAAAACGGTTAACTAATATTGAACCGAGGTATTGGGTTCTAAAGTCAGCCTCTTTGGGATTCTCTTTAGTTGAGTAGACAATCACCGTTGCATCGATAGGATAAAGATGATCGTCATCGACAGGGATCTCTTGTCCTGGCTGGCTTCTAAATGGTAATCCCGTTTTATTGTCATATAAAACATAAACATAATCATCCCTTTTTACTGCAGGGCCATTAGGGACGATGTAATAAGCAGGTTTACCATCGATATCCATATAATAGGTCGCTTTAATACCACTACCTTCACTATAAGTGGCATAAGCATAAACTTCGGAATTTGGAGAGCAGTCTGCAACGGGTATATTTCCACCATCACGAACAAAAGTAAATCGACCTATTTCTTGATTAATCTTAATGACACCACTGAGGTTAATAACATTTCCTCGAGAATCCATTGTGCCATGTTTAATTCCCCCGTTATTTACACAGCCATCAGCATGGCTATAAAAAGAAACAGAAGATAAGCCAAGTATAAAAGTAAGAAATAATAAATTATTGGTTCTCTTTTTTGCATTAGTCATTTTATTTCCTTATTTACACTCAGCAGTTAAAATATATAACCCATTGTTTGAAATCTCATTATTTGTATTATACATGGCATGGCAATGATATATTTTGCCTTCAGATTTCCACGAAACTTGAATATCGCCTTGTGGTTTATCTGCGACAAAATAGAGTTGATTAAAGTTAGACACCCATTGTTTTTCAGTTTGTCCAATATCAGCTTGCGCTCCCATAGGAATAACGCTGTTATTGGGGGTTTCTAATGTGAGTAAGAACTTAAATCCCTTTTTAGCATCAAAATCAGCAAGAATTAATGCACCTTTTGTTGGGATCATATTACTAATAATATTGTTGCTAATTTCAGTATCAGCAGGGATAGATTTCGTATCAATGCTAATATTATTTTTCTGATAAGGTGACATCCCTGAAATAATCGCTAAACCACGACTATTTGTTTTCACAGACTGGCCATTAATGACTTCAATATTAGCAGTATCTTTAGTGAGAATTAAAGCATTGGTCTGTTGTAATGATGGTGTAAGTACTGCGCCATATTGTGTTGCAACTAAAGCACCACTAAGACCGTAATTAAGATTTTGTCTATTTTTTGAGTATGAGTACCCCGCATTTACAATCGCTGATGAGGTTTTATAAGAACCGTTTAATCCGCCACTATAGTTGATATCTTTATTACCATAACCTTGATAAATATCCCAGCTAGCTTGGTTTTTCTCACCATAAGTTCCACTTAAACGTGCTGTATGTAAGGTTTGATCGTTATTATTAGTTGAGACAGCATAATTTGCCCACACATAGTTTTCATTCCACGTTAATGGAATACTGATATTCATACTTAAATCGTAAGTGTTTTTATCATTGTTATTGTATCTATAGCCATCGTAATAAGTATAATAAATGCTGTAATTAATCTTATTTATCGAGCTATTAAATCCAACGTTATAAGAGCTAATATTTTTTCCATCAGCATATTTATAAATGATCGAATTTAAATTTATTGAGGAAGTATTTGAAAATAGAGGTTGGCTAATTGACATCGTATATTCATTTTTTAATCCCTCATTTGTTTTATATTCTTGATCCTTGTATTCCATCGCATCATTGAAGTTAAGAAAGTTAGCATCAAAATGGCGATAACCTACTACAGAGACATTAGTATTAGTTAATTCAATATTTTTTGAATAATTAACTCTAAAAGCATTACCATTTAAAGAGTTATCATGATTAACTGTTGATTTTGCATAAAGCCAATCCGCTGTAATAGCGCCATAACTTCCAAAGTTAATCCCACTTCCTAAACCAAAAGATTGATATTTTTCAGCAACAAGTAAACCACTATAAAGGGTGACATAATCGGTTAAACCGTAATAAGCTTCGGCCTGAGTTAAATAGGTACCATCACCGCTATTATGGCTATCGTATTTCCCTGTTGAAAAACTATATCTCATTTCACCTTTTCGTTCTAAGCTAGCAATAGAAGAAAAAGGTACAATGAAATTTTTTTCTGAACCATCAGACTCTTTTACATTAATATATAGATTTCCTCCGCTACTCATTGGAGAATAATCAATAATATTAAAAGGTCCTGCTGGTACACTCTTTTTGTAGATAACTTGCCCATTTTGTGTAATGGTAATGATAGATTCAGAGTTGGCAATACCGACAACACTAGGGGCATAGGTTCTATTTTGGTAAGGTGTCATTAGGCGATCTGTCATTAACTTCAATCCGCGATATTTAACAGAGTCAAATAATTGGGATGAACTATAAAGATCACCTATTTGTAATTCACTTTTTAGGGAATAAATATCTCTAGAAAGGACGTTACTTAATGTATTCCATTTATTCTTACCATTTTCATTTCTCGTCCATGTTGAATAATTATAAAAACGCCATGCATCAAAGTTAATTTGACTTTGGATATTACCATAGTAACTATCGTTGGTTTCACCATTACTGCGATGATTGAATGATGAAAATGAATAGTTAACTAAAGTCGCAGGAATACCGGGGTCCCAGTTATTAACTTCGTTTAGTTGACGTCTATTTTCGTTAATATATTTTTGCGGTAAAGTTAGTACATACTGGTTTCTATTTAAATCTAGCGTGCTAACAGTGTGTTCAATAAGGCTAATATTAATAAATTTTTCATCTTTTTTAATTAATTCACTAGGAATATCAACACCAGCTTGATACCACTCATCAGCTGTTAGTAAAGGTACTAGGTTTTTTTTATTTTCTGCGTTATCCATTAACGAAAATTCAACTTCACGATTAAAAATACGATTTTTATTAATAAAAAAATCAATATGGTAATAACCTGGTGCAATAGAAGATTCTCTAAATACACTAAGGTCTTCATTTGTTACCTGTTGTGAATGACCTTCAATATTCAATAGATTAGGTGGGTAATAATCATCCGCTGAAGTATTAAATGAGAAAAATAAACCTCCAAACATTAATAAATGGAGTGGAGATTTATTTAAATAATGATCCTTTTCTATTTTCATGTTGAAATAAATCTCTTAGTTATAATTTAAAATCAACTGGAACACCCTTACCAAAGTCATCAATATAAATAAGCTGAATTTTATTTTGATTACTTTGTATTTTATTGACTTTTATAATTGTTTCGGACTTTGGAGATAAATAACCTGGATTATCTTCAACTTCACTATGATTAAGAAATATCTTTCCAATATTGATGAAAAAAGGCGTATTGTTAGTAATCACTATATTGCCATTCTTTAATGACCATTTAAGTGTTTTTACTTCGTTTTCAATATTAATATGACTAAGTGATTGCGGACGATAAATTAATTTTATTTTATTTGTCATGGAATAACGTAGAACATTTTCTAAGTTCTCATTGCTGGGGGCCACAAACTTAACATTAATCCAATACATTGATTCGACATCATTAGGAAGCGTAATATTTTTAGTGACTTGTAATGTATTTTTTTGCTGTGCAACAAGTTTTAATAAAGGAGGGGTAATAACAAAATTTTGGGTCACTTTACCGTTAAGATCTTCAATCCAAGATTGTAATAAATAATTTGTGTCTTTATCGGTATTAAATGCGACAAAGCCTTCGTTATTGCTTTGTTCATTATAAATGACTCGTGTCGTTTCTAGGCCAAAACCAGCAAAGCTTGGTGCTATGGTACCTAATAGTAGTCCTAACCCTAAAAATACATTTTTGAAAGACATAACGATAACAACCTTAATGTAAGCGCGCAGACTAAAGTATTAACCTGCGCTTAATTATTATTGATAAGTAATGGTATGGTTTAGTGTCGCGTCTGCTTGACCAGGGCTAACGGTGTCTGCCGTGCTGATATATTTAGCGACAAACTCTGCATTCCAAGTTGTATCAGCACCTTCAACGTCAATGGATTCCGTTTTGCTTCCATTAATAACCAATGCCTTACTCATATCTTTGGTGTTATAAATACGAATACCTACGTTTTTAGCGGTCTCTGAACTGGTTGGGTTATCTAATGCTAAAATTTGATCGGAGCTACTATCGGCTTTGCCATTCCCATTTTCACCACCCACTTCAGAATCTTTTCCATCAAATGCACTAGTCGGATAACGGCCCATTAATACGTTTGCATTCGGCGAATTAGTGTCGTTAATATCGATAATGCAAGAAGAAGAATAAATTAAGCCTTTAAAACTTAAAGTTCCTGTTTGTGTTTCAACTGCTAATACACTAGCGCTTGCCATCATTGTTGAAATAAGCAAAGTGATTGGAAAAAGTTTTTTTGTTGAAATAGTCATTTTATGACCTCTATAGATTTATATAAATAGTAGTTGTTTTCTCAATGAAAACAGATTAAATGCTATTTAATTTAGAGATTAACTTACTATTACCAATTATAAATCTAGTAAAAGCATCTGAATATACAAGTGCTTTAAACAGATAAATAAAATAACAAGATATAATCTTTTATAAAATAGCTTGTTAGTATTAATTAATTATATAAATTTCATATTTAGGGGAATTTATCATTTTTAATTAATGCTGAGTTCTTTATGACATTCAAGTTGGCTTTGAGTGAAAGGAGTTTAGTGATTTAACTGAAGTATGTCTTATTGACAATGTTACAAAATTTTCTTATGAAAAATAAAAACATCGTTAATATTATAATAAATAAAAATAAAAAATTGAATATTTTCAATTTGTTATTTTAAGCTTTGATAAGCATATGACGATAAAGTAGTTTAAGTTTACTTTATTGACATTATATTTAGTTACAAATTTTGAGTGATTTAACGTAGTAAAATAAAATAATTAATATATATAAATTTAATTGTCATACATATATAAGCAGAAAATTATAAAAATAGATAGTCTAAAAATGATGGCTTGATATTGGCAAATTAAAATAAAGATAGGTAATTATAACTATTATGCTTTATTTATTCTGCGGTATAGCGTAGCAATACTTATTCCTAACATTTTGGCTGCTTTTTTCTTTCCATCTAGAGTATATCCTGTTTTATCTAATACCTGTATGATTGTTTGGTATTCTAAACGGTGTCTTTTTATTTTTAAATTATCTTTTTCTTTATTTAATTGAGATTGTTTATCGTTATTTTTTATATTCTCTACCATGGGTTCCAATAAATATTCATTTTTGTTATTTATCGTTTCTGCGGTTTCTAATAGATAAGGTGGCAGATGGCTGAGGTTTAAATCAAGGGTATCACCTTGCATAACATACATATATTCAATCACATTGCGTAACTCTCTGATATTACCCGGCCAATCATAGGAATATAAATAGTTAATGATGGAATTAGGGATCTTCGTTGCAGGTCGCTGATAGGTTAAGGCTAAATCATCCGCAAAAAATTGTGCAAGTTCAGCAATATCTTCTCGATGATCACGTAATGCAGGAACATGGATTGGAACAACATTAAGGCGATAAAACAGATCTTCACGAAATTGCCCTTTATTTACCATATCACGCAGATCTTTGTTTGTGGCGGCAATAATTCGTACATCAATATTGATCGTATTATTAGAGCCAACACGAGTAATGCTTTTTTCTTGAAGTACTCGTAAAAGCTTAGCTTGTAAATGCAAAGGCATATCCCCAATTTCATCAAGAAATAGGCTACCGCCATGTGCTAATTCAAATTTACCAATGCGTCCCTTAGGATCAGCACCGCTAAATGCACCTCGGACATAACCAAAAAGCTCACTTTCTAGTAGTTGTTCTGGGATAGCGGCACAGTTAATAGTAATAAAAGGTTGTTTTGTACGTAGGCTTTGTTGATGGATAGTGTAAGCAACTACTTCCTTACCTGATCCACTTTCTCCGGTGATAAGGACACTGGCATGGCTAACGGCTACTTTGCTTAACATGTTTTTTAATTGGAACATCTTTTGTGAGTTACCAATTAAAGGTGAGTGGGGATTTTCATCAACGGAAAGGGTATTTACTTGCGTCATATAATCACGGGCATCATGAAAGATAACCATGGTAAGCTGATCATTATCAACGGATGAAAAGGTGATTTTTTTGCACAGTACATGATAGCGTTGTTGGTTTAATATTAGCCATGCTTCTTCATCACCATAAAGGATATCGCCAGTCATATCGATATCAAGGGATTGGCCAATTAATTCGCAATCAAAAAAACGTAAAGCAGAAAGGTTGGCGTGCCAAATTTTACCTTGGCTATCAATCGCAATAACACCTCTATCCATTACATCAATCAAATTTCGAAAAGTACCGAATCGCTCTTGCTCTCTAAGCCTTTCAAGGCATTCAAAAATACGGCTTGAAATCATCCCTGAAAATTGTTCGATGAAGGTGATAAAAGCTTGTTTTTGTTTCATCAAAAACATTTTTTGTTCTCGGTTAGAACAGATAATTCCAATTACACCAATAACTTGGTTATTCAGAAAAATAGGGGCATTAAGATCAAGCTCTTCAGTACAAGTTAAGCGGTTTTGGCACAATTGACAGAGGCTATTTTCTTTAGGATCTTCAATTAATATGGTTTTCTGTACCTGTAATACATGGCGATAAATATGCCCATTGTTAGAGACATCTTGATTGAGCATATAACGGTAGCGGCCCGTACCCGCAATACGAATTAAGTTGTTGTCAATAATTTCAACATCGGTGCCTGTGATGCCAGCAATAGCATCGGTATATTTACTCATTTCATCTTGTAGGGTACTAAGTAACGAGTGCATCACATTTTCACCTCACCTTAAAATTATCAATATTGATAATAAATTATCATTTTCTATTTTTAATTCTTAATTTAATTATTATTTATCAATGTATTAAGCTATTTTTGTATAAAGCTCACATGGTTTCTTATTATTGATAATTTATCACTTAAATAAAACCGCCTAGATCACAGCTTTTCTGTATCGTTAATTTCATTTTTTTATCACAAAAAAATAAATTATTTTAAAATCAATGGATTATATTTAATTGCATGCTTTTGGAAGGAGTTGGCATATATATTGCGATATAAGGGATAACCCTATGTATTTCGATTAATCGCGATATGGGTTATCGCGAATTTTAAAGTGTGATTAAGAGGTAATTCCATGCAGGAGCAATTGCAGTACCTGATTAACCAAAGTTCATTTACGCGAAAACCAACCGCTGAGCTTGCCCCTTTTCGTTATGAAGAGTTAGTGAAAGCGTTAGATTTTCACAGAACGATCCCAGGATATGCACCTACACCATTATTTCATTTACCCCAGTTAGCCAAAACCTTAGGGGTTGGTGAGCTATATCTCAAAGATGAGTCTTTTCGTTTTGGTTTAAAGGCCTTTAAAGCCTTGGGCGGCGCTTATGCAATGGCGCGCCATATTGCTGATTTCCTCGAGATGGATATAAGTGAATTACCTTATGAGGTAATGATCAGTGATGAGATCAGGAAAAAGTTAAATGGTGTGACTTTTGCGACAACCACTGATGGGAATCATGGACGTGGTGTTGCTTGGATGGCAAGACAGTTAAAGCAAAAAGCAGTGGTCTATATGCCAAAAGGATCATCACAAGAGCGTTTGGATGCCATTTTACGTGAAGGTGCCATCGCTGAAATCGTTGATATGAACTATGACGATGCGGTGAGAATGACGGCTGAAATGGCTGATAAATATGGTTGGATAGTTGTTCAAGATACGGCATGGGATGGCTATGAAGAGATCCCTCTTTGGATCATGCAAGGTTATGGCACTTTAATGCTGGAATCTCTCGCGCAGTTACATGAAGTACCCCCGACGCATATTTTTGTGCAAGCCGGTGTAGGCTCTTTTGCCGGTATGGTACAAGGCATGGTAACTGCGGCTTATGGCGAGCAAGCACCGAAAGTGATTGTGGCTGAAGCGCGTATTGCAGACTGTTTATATCAATCTGCTGTATCAGGAAAAGCGGATGCTATACCTGTTGGGGGTGACTTACAAACCGTTATGGCGGGGCTTGCTTGTGGTGAAGCGAATAGTATTGGTTGGAATTTATTACGTGATTATTCAGCGGCATTTTTCTCTTGCCCTGATGCTGTCGCGACGAGGGGAATGCGGATTTTAGGGAACCCTTTACCTGGTGATCCGCACATCATTTCTGGCGAATCTGGCGCAGTCACAACAGGCTTACTCTCTATTTTAATGCAATCGTCTGTTTATCAGAATGCAAAAGAAGCGCTGGGATTAGATGAAAATGCAAGAGTGCTTGTGATAAGCACTGAAGGTGACACCGATCCTGAACGTTATCGCGATATCGTGTGGGATGGTGAGTTGCCTAGCTTCAAACAATTTTAAAAAACAAATAAGTCTTTTGGAGTGAAAAAGTATGTTATCAGCAAACCGATTTGATGAAGTTATTAAGAATTGCCAATTATTAATCCAACAAAAAAGCTATTCAGGTGAAGAAGGTAACGTTGTTAAAGTCATAGAGGAAATGATGAAAAGCTATGATTTTGACGATATTCATATAGATAAGTACGGCAACATTATTGGTGGAATTATAGGTCAGCATCCAGGGAAGACCCTTATTTTTGATGGTCATATCGATACTGTGCCGGTGAGTGAGCGTGACTGGAAAGAAAAGCCTTATGGCGCAGAAATAAAAGACGGCAAGATTTATGGTCGTGGCACCAGTGATATGAAAGGTGCTGTCGCTGCTATGATTTCGGCGATAGGCTTTTACGGTCAAGATAATCAGCGTAACTTTGCTGGCCGCATTTATGTCTCTTGTATTGTGCATGAAGAGTGTTTTGAAGGCGTAGCCGCAAGATTGGTTTCAGAGCGCTATAAACCCGATTATGTGGTGATTGGTGAAGCCTCTGAATTAAATTTAAAAATAGGGCAACGAGGTCGTGCTGAAATCGTCGTTGAAACCTTTGGTAAGCCAGCTCACTCTGCTAATCCAGATGCAGGGATCAACTCCGTTTATAAAATGGCAAAACTGATCGAGAAGATCAGAACCTTAACGCCATCCGTCCATCCGGTATTAGGAAAAGGGATCTTAGAGCTAACGGACATTAAATCCTCACCTTATCCGGGCGCTTCGGTTGTACCTGAGTATTGTCGTGCTACTTACGATCGTCGTTTGTTAGTGGGTGAAACTAAAGAGCAAGTGCTTGCACCATTACAAAAAGCGATTGATGAACTTTCTTCTCAAGATGCTGATTTTAAAGCTAAAGTCTCTTATGCCTACGGTACTGAAAAATGTTACACCGGAGCCACTATTGAAGGTGAACGTTTCTTCCCTGGTTGGGTATTAGAAGAGAGCGATCCTTATGTACAAAGCGTTTTAAAAGGGCTGCATGAATCGGGCTTTAACCCTACAGTCACACAATACTCTTTCTGTACTAACGGTAGTCACTATGCAGGTGAAGCGGGTATTAAAACCATTGGTTTTGGTCCATCCCGAGAAAACTTGGCGCACACCATTGATGAATATATCGAAATTGAACAACTAACAGGTGCTGCGAGCGGTTACTACAGCATTATGAATAGCCTTTATCACCTTTAATTCTTACGAAATAAATCCTTACTAGAAGAGTATCTGACAAAACAGTCAGATACTCTTTGGAGAAATAACAGAATGAAAACAATATTTAAAAACGCCACTGTTATTGATGGAACAGGGGCAAGTGCATTTCAAGCTGATGTCGTGATTAATGAAGGAAAAATAATAAAAATCGGTCAGATTGAAGTCAAATCAAATGATCAGGTTATTGATGCTACAGGAAAAATAGTCTGCCCTGGTTTTATTGATACGCATACTCACTCTGATCTTTCTGCTCTGCTTAATCCTGCTTTATCTGCCAAAATCCGCCAAGGGATCACTACTGAATTGTTAGGGCAAGATGGTGTCGCGTTAGCGCCATTACCAGAACAATATATTTCAGCATGGCGCAAGAATATTGCGGGTTTAGATGGTGATTCTGACAGTATTGATTGGCATTTTAAGAATACCGAAGGTTACTTAGGGATGTTGGAAGCAAGAGGCTCTGCAACCAACCTTGCTTACCTTGTGCCTCATGGCAATATCCGAATGGAAGCGATGGGATTAGAAGGTAATCCTTCTACTCGCGAAGATGTCGCCAAGATGTGTGAGATCTTAGAGCGTGAATTAAAAGCAGGGGCGTTTGGTTTATCAACAGGATTGATTTATATGCCTTGTGCCTTTGGTGATACTGCTGAAATGATCGAACTTTGTAAGGTTACTGCGAAGCACAATGGTATTTTTGTGGTTCATCAACGCAGTGAAGCTGACGATATTATCGAATCAACTCAAGAGCTTATTGATATCGCTAAAGCATCTGGTGTTTGGTTGCATATTTCTCATATGAAAGTGTGTGGTAAGAAAAACTGGGGGTTAATCGACGAAATGCTCGGTATGTTAGAGCAAGCCCAAAAAGAGGGCATCCGTATCTCTTTTGACCAATATCCTTATGTGGCAGGCAGTACCATGCTTGGAGTGATTTTACCACCTTGGGTTCACGCAGGGGGAACAGAGAAATTATTAGAACGCTTAGCTTCTCCTGAACTGCGTAAAAAGATGATTGAAGATATCGAAAAAGGTATTCCGGGTTGGGATAACTTTATTGATTTCGCAGGGTTAGAAAATATTTATGTCACTAGTTCTAAAACAGAAAAAAACCAAGATGCCGTTGGCCTTAGCCTTGTAGAGCTAGGCAAATTGAGAGGTAAAGATCCGTATAACGCAACTTTCGATCTGCTATATGAAGAAGAAAATGCGGTAGGAATGGTGGATTTTTACGGTACAGAAGAGCACGTGATCAAATTCTTATGCCGTCCTGAACAAAACGTCTGTACTGATGGGCTAATGGGTGCAGGTAAGCCTCATCCCCGTGTATTCGGTGCATTCCCTCGTGTTTTAGGGAAATACGTCAGAGAAGAAAAATGCCTCACTTGGGAACAAGCTATCCGCAAAATGACAGGTAAACCTGCCGAAGTCCTTCGATTAATCGATAGAGGCTTAATTAAAGAGGGATATGCCGCAGATATTGTGATGTTTGATCCTGAAACCATTATTGATAAAGGCACATTTGTTGAACCAAACCAATACCCAGAAGGGATTGACTTGGTGATGGTCAATGGACGTATCGCTTTAATTAATGGTGTCGAAAGTTACGCCTGTAGTGGTCATGTTTTAAGAGCATAACAATACAATAGCACTCTTAAACGTTAAACCTTATCTCTGTTTATCACGGTTGTTCTTCAACCGTGATGGTTTCCCCCTACCTGAGGAACAGGAAAATGAGTTCAAATATTATTCCAGACCTTCAACCGAAGAAAACATGGAAAGCTCGTTATACCGTTTTATCCTTAATTTGGTTAGCATGGTTACTTTCATTCTTAGATAGAATGGTAATGAGTGTTTCATTACCCTTTATTGGACGTGATCTTAATCTTGATACCACCCAACAAGGCTTAATAATCAGTGCGTTCTTTGTCGGTTATGCGGCATTCCAAATACCCGGTGGTTTCTTAGCTGACCGCTTTGGTGCGCGTAAAATCATGGCGATCGGTATTGCATGGTGGTCAGTATTTACCAGCTTAACGGGTATGGTGTTTACATTACCGTTAATGCTTGCCGTGCGATTCTTATTTGGTATTGGTGAAGGCTGTTTTCCCTCTGCCTCTTGGAAAATGATCTCAACGTATTTCCCTTCTAAAGAGCGTGGTCGTGCAACGGCCATTCAATCAACAGTAAATACCTTAGGGCCAGCATTAGCCGTTATTGTTGCGGCGAGTATTATTGGTGCTTTTGGCTGGCATATGGTGTTTATTGTTTTAGGTATTCCGGGTTTATTAATTGCTGCAGGTATTTACTTCTTCACTCGTGATAATCCAAAAGATCACCCAAGTATTACTCAGCAAGATCTCGATGAATTAGCGGCAGATGGTACATTAACGGATAAACCGGTTGAAGCCGTACCTTTTAAAGACGTTTTAAAAATGCCAGTGTTGTGGCAAATGGCAGCGATTTGGTTTTTGTTTGATATTACCTTCTGGGGATTCTCAACATGGCTACCAAGTTATTTAATTACTGTTCGTGAATTCTCTTTGGCTAAAACCGGGGTAATGGCGGCTATTCCATTCTTATTTGGTGCTGGTGGTACATTATTAGGTGGTTATGTTTCTGATAAATGTAAATCACAGCGTAAATGGTTATATATGGTTACCGCAGTAATTGCAGCAGGCTTCTTATATATGACATATACCGTTGAAAGTGCGGATATGGCTGTTGTATATCAGTGTATTTCAGCATTATTTATGTTCTTCGCCATGGCAATGTTCTGGGGTATTTTAATGGATACTATCCCGAATAAAATCATGGGCCGAGCTTCAGGAATTGTTAACTTCGGTGGTCAAATGGCGGGAGTTGTTTCAGCACCGGTTATGGGCTTCTTAATTAAAGCGAGTGGTGGCAGTTATGACAGTGCATTTATATTTATGATAGTTGCATTAGTCGCCTCTGCTGTAGTGACATTCACTGTTAAAATGAGAAATACACCAGCACCCGTTTAATTAATCAGTATTAATAACGTTTATATTTAAATAAGTGTGATGTTATTAAAAGAAATAAGATTAATTAAATAAAATAAATGTATTAACTGTAAGATTTATTTATTAAAACTCACTATACGCTTTATTGATTTTTTAATTTAAAAAATCTTATTGCAGGATACTTTTGTCTTAAAAAAGCCACGATTAAAAATCGTGGCTTTGCTTTTGTTAGATTAATGACATTATTTGTTTATTAGAACAAAGTCATTACCACTAAAACAGAGTGTGGCATCGCCACGAATAACTCGGTGATGGGCAATATGGCGTTGGCTATTTAATGAGGCGTGTTGCTTCATCATATAAGCCTCTAAATGCCATGCAATAAGTTGTTTAGCAAGCTTTTTATTGGCGTGCTGACTACGCTCTGATTGCACTTTTACACTAATGCCTGTGGCAATATGTGTTGCTCTGATCGCAGATTCTGTTTTGTTAACATGCTGACCACCGGGGCCATTGGAACGCATGGTTTCAAAGACAATTTCTTTGTCGTTAATTTCATCAGGTTGTTCAAAACAGGCAACACCAATAAACCAGTTTTTACGCTTATGCCGTGGTCGTAACGTGCTTGTGCATTGCCATTGTACTGAACCTGTCCACTGTTGGGCGATAGTTTGTTCATCAGCACCTTCAAGAGACACTAACGCAGATTTTAAGCCATAACGTGAAGGCTCTTTTTCAAGGATTGTTACGTTAACTTTTTGTTTTAACGTTGATTTCAAAAAGTAATTTAAGGCTTTTTCAACCGCTAAACAGCACTCTTCAGGGCCTTGTGCAGAGGTGAATTGTAATAACATTACGCCATCTCTCCACTGGTTTTGTAGGTGATCACCGGTTTTAAACGTGCAATGACTTCGATTAATCCAATACTCACCATACTTTCAATCACTGTCTCAATTGATTTATAAGATTGTGGTGCTTCTTCATAAATCAGTTGTTTATTGGCACAAATAATACGGCTACCTAATGCAGTTCGTGAAAGTTGTAAGGGTGTAAAACGGTGTGATAAACGGCCTTTACACTCTGTTCGCATCCATTTTCTGCCAGCACCATGCGGTAATGAATGAAGGCTTAATTCAGACACAATAGGCTTAACAATATAACTGTAATCACCGCGTGAACCCGGAATAACGACCATATCGTGATGTGCCGGTGTTGCACCTTTTCGATGTAACCAGCCTTGTTGACCATGTAATTCGCAAGGCTCTACAAGATTATGATTTACATCAGAAATAACCTCACCTTGAGTACGGATTTGGCGCATCATTCTTTCACCAATAAGGCGACGATTAATCTTTGCATAATCAAGTGCATTATTGTGAGCTTGCAAATATTCATTTGCATCTTCGGTGTTAGCAACCAGTCCTTTATGACCAAACTGTTCTGTATGAGCACGTAAGATAGATTGTCCTAAACCTCTCGATCCGCTGTGAACGAGTAGCAATAACTGTTTTTTATTGATACCACTTTCAGCGAAAAGGGTTTCATTGATCACTTGGTCAATTTGTTGGAATTCAGCAAAGTGATTACCACCACCAATAGAGCCTAAAGATCCAGCAAAAGGGTGGTTTTGCATTTCAGTCGGTAGATGTGCTTCTAACCATTCTGACGGTGCGATATCACTCATTTCACTCAACTGTTTTTCTGCTTTATCTAAGTTAAGTTTGCTGTTTTTAAATTCAGTTTGAAAGAGTGTCATACCACAGCCAATATCATTTCCGACTAAGGCAGGGTAAAAACGATTAACAGAAAAAAAGGCTGCGCCAATAGGATAACCGCGACCAGGATGTAGGTCTGGCATACCTGTCACATAAGTCATATCAGGAAGTTGAGCCGTTGTTTCTAGTTGTTGGATTGCTTTGCTTTCAATCCAAGTATTATCCGATGCGATATAACAAACGCTATCAGATAAATAATGAACACACTTGTCCATATACCAATCCATATAATGTAAAGGATAAAAAAATAAATTGATTGGCGGACAGCAAAAAGAAGGAAAAAAGGATTACTTCTGAGATTGTCCGCAAAGAGTATTCATATTTGTAGTTGTCATGGGATACCTCCTTGCGTTAATTAAAATAAGTGAAAAATAATAAATCGCTGGCATAGTAACCACTTTTTCTCGCTTTAGCAATTAAAAAAATGGTGTGAATTTTCTTTATTTTTATAAAAGAAGATAAATATAATTTATTTAATTTAAGACTAACTTTTCTTTATTATCTATTTTAGTTAGCACTCTATTTTTAATTAATAAATCACTTTTACTGAGCTTTTTCGGCAATAATCTTCGTAATCATCCGTTAATTTTCTATCTGTGATAATAACATCAAACTGAGCTAAATCGCCCATATTGCCTGTGGCGGCTTCATCAAAATAGTGGTATTTAGTGAGTAAGACCTTACGAATAGATTTATCCATCGCTTTTTTCTTCATATAAAGATCGTCGATGTTATAACAGGTAACGCCAAAATCGAGATGAACACCTTCAGCTGAAATAAAGGCTTTTTTAGGATTAATACTATCAAGATAAGAAGGTTGGGTAGGGTTGTAGAAGGAGTCACTTTTAGGACGATATTCGCCTCCGCAGAGTAATACAGTGGCATTTTTTTTCTGGCTTAATGCCAAAAATACTCGATGAGAATAGCAGATCCCTGTGAAATGCAGGTTATCGGGAATAAGCTCAATCAGTGTAGGAATAAATTGCCCATTATCGAAAAAAAGAACATCTCCGTCAGAAACCATACCTGCGGCAAGATTTGGAATATGAAGTTCTTCAGTTTGATCCGGTGTAATAATATCAGAGGATGTTGAAATTAACCCTGAATGAGGCTGGGCTAATGCAACAACATAACCACCTAATAATGACATCGGAAAAGGGTTTTCGGCGTCAGAACTGAGATCGCGTCTAATTGTCATTTCAGAAACTTCAAGGATCCTCGCGGCATCTTTAAGATGTATGCGACCTGAGCGTTTTATACATTCACTGAGGCGGCGCAAACGTTCGTGCTGTTTGGTCTCTATCACCGAGGGATCCTTGTGTTATCGAATAGCGTACTCCAAAAAATATACGCTAAATAATTAGTAGTTTGATTCAGGCGCATCTGAATCTGTTGCGATAGCGACACTTGCGCTAGCACCGATACGAGTTGCACCTGCTTTGATCATGTTTAATGCTGTTTGGCGATCGCGAACACCACCAGACGCTTTTACGCCCACTTCGTCACCCACCGTTTTACGCATTAATGCAACATGATATTCTGTGGCACCCATTGTACTGTATCCTGTTGATGTTTTCACAAAATCAACGCGGATCTCACGACACATTTCACAAACTAAACGTACTTCGTCGTCAGATAATAAGCAAGTTTCTAAAATAACTTTCAGAGTTGTATTACCACAAGCTGCTTTTACTGCTTCAATATCTTGTTTTACGAAGTCTAAACGACCGCTTTTTAACATACCGATATTGATAACCATATCGACTTCTTGTGCACCTTGGCGAATAGCTTCAGCTGCTTCAAATGCTTTTGTTGCTGTTAAACCCGCACCGAATGGAAAGTCGATAACACAACATACTTTTACATCACTTCCTGCAAGGCAAGTTCTTGCTAAAGGGATGTAAGAAGTGTTAATACAAACAGAGAAGAAACCATGTTCTACTGCTTCAGCACACAATTTCTTGATTTGTGCTTCAGTTGTATCTGCAGCAAGAAGGGTATGATCGATATAATTAGCTAATGGACGCATTGTATATTCCTTAATAAGAAGATTGTTATTTATCACTAATGTTAATTTGCCAACATATTAGTGCTGTTTTAACGGGATAACAATCACAAATGATAATAAAATAACATTATATTGTTATATATCTATCAAAACGTCACTATTTTCACATTTATAAATTTCACATAGGAGTAAGAGGCGCTATGGATATCGCAGTGATTGGTTCAAATATGGTGGATTTGATCACCTATATAGATAGGATGCCAAAAGAGGGGGAAACCCTTGAGGCGCCGGCATTTAAGATTGGTTGTGGCGGTAAAGGGGCTAATCAAGCGGTTGCTGCCGCTAAATTAAATTCAAAAGTGATGATGTTAACAAAGGTCGGCGATGATATTTTCGCGGATAATACCATCATGAATTTAGGATCTTATGGCATTAATACACGCTATGTTGAAAAAGTACCAGGTACAACAAGTGGTGTTGCACCTATTTTTGTGACTTCCCAATCATCAAATAGTATTTTAATTGTTAAGGGTGCCAATCAACATTTGTCACCAGAAGATATTGATAGAGCGGCAGATAGCCTGAAAAAATGCAAAATAATTGTACTGCAATTAGAAATCCCGCTTGAAACGGTCTATCACGCCATTGAGTTTGGTAACAAACACCATATTCCTGTGTTATTTAACCCAGCACCCGCTTCAAAAGCGCTCGATCTTGATATTGCGGCCCGTTGTGACTTTTTTGTTCCGAATGAAACCGAGCTTGAAATATTGACAGGTATGCCAATCACCACAATGGATGAAATTCGCGAAGCTGCTTGCTCTTTACTACAAAAAGGTTTTAAGAATGTCATCGTCACATTAGGTGAAAAGGGCGCATTATGGATGAATGGTGAAATTGAAAAATATATTCCTGCCATTAAAGTGGATGCAATAGACACCAGTGGAGCAGGCGATGCCTTTATTGGTTGTTTTTCCCATTATTATGTTCACACTAATAATATTGAAGAAGCTTTAAATAAAGCCGTGATGTTTTCAGGCTTGAGTGTTACTGGAAAAGGCACACAATCTTCTTATCCGAGTATTGAAGAGTTTGGGCAGTTTTTGTCGCAAGCAAAGTAATATCCTTTTTCATAATCATTTCTTTCTATTCTCTCAGTTATCTCACCCATAAGATAATTGAGAGGACCACTTTAAAATCAACCAATTAAATTAGATTAATAATTTTGTTAGGTTTTCTCTGCGAAAAAACATCTAGCAGTATGTGATTTATTTCACATCATTATGATAAACAGAATTGAAATGTAATTTCATATGATGTAGCTTTATTTGAAATTTGATTTCAAAGGTTGTTGTGATGAAAGAAGATGCATTGAGCCAATGTCTTAAAAATGAAAGTAACCAAGAAACAACCCAATTTTCAGAGTTAAGTGCGTTGGAATTGGTCACATTAATCAATAGTGCAGATATGACTGTTGCACAAGCAGTTAAAAAAGAATTACCTATAATTGCCAAGGTCGTAGAAAAAATTACTGAGTGCTTACAAAGAGGAGGGCGTATTTTTTATGTTGGCGCGGGAACAAGTGGTCGATTAGCTGTATTAGATAGTGCGGAATGCCCGCCGACTTTTGGGGTATCTCCTACATTAGTGCAGGCGATTATTGCAGGAGGGCATGATGCAATGCTAAAAGCGGTTGAAAATATTGAAGACAGCCGAGAAGCCGCAATTGAAGAACTTCAGCGTCGTAATCTCTGTGATAAAGATGTGGTTATTGGTATTGCGGCAAGTGGTCGAACTCCTTTTACTGTCGCAGCTTTACAATATGGTAAAAAAATCAAAGCATTGACGGTATCTATTACTACGCGTGGTAAAAGTATGATGAGTGAAATTGCAGATTTATCCATTGCGCCAGACGTAGGCGCTGAGGTTTTAACAGGCTCCACTAGAATGAAAAGTGGTACAGCTCAAAAAATGATTTTAGGGATGTTAAGCACAAGCGTCATGACTAAGCTTGGAAAAGTGCATAAAAATCTAATGGTAGACGTGATTGCAAGTAATGAGAAATTGCAACGTCGTGCTGAAGGTATTGTCAGTGAAGTGTGTGGCATTTCTAATGAAAGAGCTAGAACATTGCTAAAAATGGTGAATTATCATCCTAGAAAAGCCATTTTGATGTATGAGCTTCATCTGAGCGTGGAGAAAGTTGATCAAATCACACAGCAATATCCTTATCGCTCACTACAACAGCAACTCGCCCTATTTAATTAATAACAATATGAGTCAATACTCAACATTTTAGCAGGCACCTATATGGCTAATAAAATAGAACATCTCGATACGTTAGCAATAGAAATAGAAAAACAGGCGGGTGGGTTTCAAAATGTGGTAACCCTAACACATTGCATGACCCGCATTCGATTGATTTTAAAAGATAGCTCGCTATTTAATGCCGATGCTTTAAAACAAGTCGAAGGTGTTAAAGGTGTTGTATTTAATGGCGAACAGCATCAAGTGATTGTCGGAATGGGAACGGCGGCAAAAGTGTATTCCATTATGAATAAACGGATGCAAAAAAACTCAACAAGTAATGAGGAAGTGTCTGAATCAACACCGGTGAAAAAAGGCTTCTCAATTCGTCGTATGCTAAATACATTAGCGGCTATTTTTGTTCCTACCATTCCTGCATTAATTGGCTGTGGTTTGATCATGGGGCTAATTAATATTATTCGTTTAGTAGCTCCTGGTTTGGTCGAGCAATTCCCCGAGCTATTTAAATTATTCAAATTGATCGGTAGTACGGTATTTGCCTATCTCTCTATTATGATCGGGATAAATACAGCTAAAGAGTTAGGGGCATCGACTTCGATTGGTGCGGTAATGGCTGGATTATTAGCCATGCCAGGGCTTGCTGATATCACTTTATTTGGTGAGAAATTACAGCCAAACAGTGGCGGGATTTTTGCGGTATTAATGGTGGTTGTATTCTCTTCAAAATTAGAACTATGGTTTCGTCGTATTGTTAAAGAGAGCCTTGATCTTATCTTAACACCGTTTGTGACTATTTTAGTTTCTTCGCTTGTCGCAATTATGATATTCCAACCTATTGGTCATTATCTTAATCAGTTATTAGCTCAAGGCGTCTCATTATCGTTATTAAGCCAAGGTGGTGGTGCTGTTGTAACTGGAGCCACGTTAGGGGGAAGTTTCTTATTTTTACTCTTAACAGGATTACATCAAGGGTTAATTCCTATTCATACCGAAATCTTAAATACCTTTGGTTTAAATTATCTATTCCCTATTTTAGCAATGGGGGGAATGGGGCAAGTAGGATCGTGCTTTTGGGTTTACTTGCGTACTAAAAACCAACGTTTAAAGAAAACATTAATGGGTGCATTGCCTGTGGGTATTTTTGGTGTTGGTGAGCCGTTATTATTTGGTGTTTCTCTTCCATTAGGTAAACCTTTTGTGGCGGGATGTATTGGTGGTGCGGCCGGTGGGGCATTAATGGCATATTTCCAAGTTGGGATCATTATTCCATTTGGTACTGCTGGGTTATCATTAATTCCATTAGTGGGAGATGGGCAAATTATTAAGTTCCTGATAGCGGTATTAGGTGCATGGATTGTCGGCTTTATTGCCAGTATGCTAATGGGATTTACGGATCCAGAGAAATAAGTTAGAAATAAAAAGGATAATAGAATGTCGACACTGACCAAAAAGCTTGAAAGTTTGCGAATACAAGGCAAAGGCACAGAACAACGTATTGCTCATTATCTATTAGAGAATAGTGAAAATATCGCCAGTATGAATGCGGCTGAGCTGGCACTTAAAGCGGGTGTAAGTAGTGCTTCTGTTATCCGTTTCTCTCGCCAAATGGGATATCGAGGTTATCCTGAATTTAAAATTGATTACCTTTCAGAAGAAAAGCAGCAGAAAAGCAGTGGCGATATTCTTTATGGTAATTTAGCGAAAACAGACTCGACTGAATTGATTATTTCCAAAACAGGGCATCTGTTTACCAGCGCTATTTTAGATTCATTGGCGTTGTTAGATCCAAAGCGTATTGATCTACTGGCTGAAAAAATGGTCTCAGCTAAACGCATTGTTCTGTTTGGTATTGGTGCCTCTGCGGTTGTCGCGAGTGATATTTTTCATAAGCTTATTCGCGTGAATAAAAACGTCTTATTTAGTTCAGATCTTCATGCTCAACTGGCTTATTCTGCCAATTTATCAGCGGATGATTTTGCGATAGCAGTTACTGCACGAGGTAATACTGCGGATATTAATCGGATGCTAAAATCAGCAAAAAATGAAGGCTGTTTAACTGTGGCATTGACTCGTTTTGGGCAAGATGAAGCAACTCGTTTATCTGACTACACATTGCCTTATTTTTATGACGAGCAACATTCTCAATTGGGGGTGATTACCCCTCAAGTTTTACAGATGGTAGTTTTTGATGTGTTGTTTTTTAAATATATGACATTGGCGAGTGAGTCAGCAGAAAAAGCCTTATTAAAAGGGCGAGAAGCTGTTATGCAAGGAAATCAGTAATGTTACTTATCACTACATTAGCGGTAGGTGCTGTTATTGGTTTAATTATTAGCACAACAGGTGTGGGTGGCGGTGTTATAGTTTTACCTGTATTGACGTATTTTTTTGGTATGAATGCATTAATGGCAGTAGCGACAGCCAATTTATTATCGATGTTGATGAAAGTTACTTCATCTTATATGCATTTTCGTCTTGGTAATATTCCCTTTAAAAGAGCCATGCTGGTATTAGGAATAATGCTACCAAGTACCTTTTTAGCCAGTGTTTTTGTTAATTATTTAGGTTCATTAGAGCAGTATCAGCAACAAGTAGAATGGGGAATTAATGCGCTTGTAGTGGGTGCGATTATTTTTTCTCTCATACTCTTTGTACAGAGAATGTTTTTCTCATTACCTCCCGTTGTGCTTGAGAATACAAAGCTAGCCCCTTTAAATATTAAAGCACTCTTAATGCCTGCGATTGTGGCTGGGATTATTTTAGGCGCAACAGGGGTTGGTGGTGGTGTGGTGGTTTTACCGCTCTTGCTACGCTATGCCAACCTTTCTATTAAGCAAGCGATTGGTACTTCTATCTTTACTACGACATTGTTATCGGGATCGTCAGCACTGGCTTATATGCAGGATGGACATACTGATATTCACTTGGCGCTTATATTATTTTTAGGATCGTTGATCTCTATTCCTCTATCTAAATGGCTATTGATAAGAATGCCTGATAAAGTATTTCAGTATGCAACACTAATTTTAATTATTTGTAGTGCTGTGATGATGTTGGCAAAATTATTCTAGTGTTGAAATGTATAATTAATGTTAATTATAAAAAAAGAATAAAATAATAGATAGATAGAATTGATTTTTTTATTAGGTGTTTTTTTTATCTTATTCATTTAATTGAAGTCGTCGATAATATAAATATAATTTCTCTCTTTTATTTTTGTGTTAATGAAATGTACTATTAACGCTTTATTTTCCCAGAAAATGATTTTAGTCATAAATAGATAATTGAGATAACAATCACATTAATATTAATTACGATGTGTTTCACTGGGATCCTCATTTAATACCTATAAGTGAAGGTACTAGTATTATGGAAAATAATAATAGGAAAACACCTCATATTAGACGTATTGCCCATATTATGATGTATAAACAACGTCAGTGCTTCCATTTCTCCGTTTTTAACGGGTAAGTCCTCTTTCTACACGATAAAAATATAAAATATCTTTCCTAATAACATACGTTATTGGGTGATTGTTCTATTTTTTAAATAACACACTATTTTTTACTCTATTATTATCAAAATAATTAGGAGATAGGATTATTATGTCTATTAATATTAAAGGTAGAAGTTTTTTAAAATTACTCGATTTTTCATCTGCTGAAATTCAATATTTATTAAAGCTTTCTAAATATTTTAAATCATTAAAAATGGCAGGTATTCCTCACCGCTCTTTAGAAGGTAAAAATATCGTTTTATTATTTGAAAAAACCTCAACACGTACACGTTGTGCCTTTGAAGTTGCGGGTTATGATTTAGGAATGGGGGTTACTTATCTTGATCCAGGCTCATCACAAATGGGGAAAAAAGAGTCTATTGAAGATACTGCGCGTGTATTAGGGCGTTTTTATGATGGTATTGAATACCGTGGTTTTGATCAGTCATTAGTGGAAGAACTAGCTGCAAAATCAGGTGTACCAGTATGGAATGGTCTTACCGATAAATTCCATCCAACTCAAATGTTGGCGGATATGCTGACAGTTGAAGAAAACTTTGGTCATTTAAAAGGACTTAAGCTGACCTTCTTTGGTGATGCCCGTAATAATGTGGCTAATTCGCTGATGGTTGTATGTGCCAAATTAGGGTTACATTTTACCGCATGTGGCCCAGCATCTTTAATGCCAGAAGAGCAACTTGTGAAGGAATGTCGTGCAATTGCAGCTGAAAACGAAGGCTCTATTACATTGACAGAAGATATCGAGAAAGGGGCAAAAGACGCGGATGTTCTCTATACCGATATTTGGGTTTCAATGGGTGAGCCAGATAGTGTTTGGGGGGAGCGAATTCGCTTACTAAAAGCTTATCAAGTTAATGAATCTATGATGACAATGGCTAATCCTCATGCGATTTTCTTACACTGTTTACCTTCATTCCATGATCGTTTAACGACTATTGGTGAAGATATTTACCAGAAATTTGGCTTGAGTGAAATGGAAGTGGCAGACGGTGTTTTTGAGTCTCGCCAATCAAAAGTTTTCGACCAAGCTGAAAACCGTATGCATACCATTAAAGCAGTTATGTTTGCGACGTTAAGCTAAAGCAAGGAGTTAACGATGCCTAAGAAGGTATTTATTGCTTTAGGGGGAAATGCACTAGGTAGTACGCCACTAGAGCAAAAACAGATAGTGCGAAAAACCGCAAAGCCGATTGTAGATTTGGTTGAGAAAGGTTACCAAGTCATTATTGGTCACGGAAATGGTCCGCAAGTTGGGATGATCAATTTAGCTATGGATTATGCATCACAACAGAATATTGGCACACCTTATATGCCATTTGCTGAATGTGGTGCCATGAGCCAAGGCTATATTGGTTATCATTTACAACAGGCTATTAATGACGAATTATGTGTACGACATCTGAATAAAAAGCATGGTTGTGCAACTATTGTGACCCAAGTGATTGTTGATAAAAATGATCCTGCTTTTTTATCACCGACAAAGCCAATTGGTGCGTTTTATACTCAACAGCAAGCTGAGGCTATCCAAAAAGAGCACGGTTTTTATTTTATGGAAGATGCGGGGCGTGGATATCGTCGAGTTATTCCATCACCCAAACCGTTAGAAATTGTAGAATCACCCATTATTAAACAGCTAGTTGAACGCAATATTGTGGTGATCACGGTTGGCGGAGGTGGTATTCCCGTTATTCGAAAAGGAGAGTTATTAGAAGGTATTGATGCTGTTATTGATAAAGATAACTCTAGCGCTAAATTAGCTGTCGAATTAAAAGCAGATATTTTATTAATATTAACGGCTGTTGATAAAGTCGCTATTAATTTTAATAAACCAGAGCAAATGAATTTAGATAAATTAACCCTTTCTCAGGCTCAAGAATATATTTCTCAAGGGCAATTTGCTAAAGGAAGTATGTTACCTAAAGTCGAGGCTTGTCTTAATTTTCTAAAGGAGAGTGATAAAGGTGTACAAGCGATTATTACTTCTTTAGATAATGCATTATCTGCTTTAGAAGGAAAAACAGGTACAACACTTATTTCTGATTAATATCATAATTATCATCATTCTAAATTTAATTCTAAAAATAAACACTGCCAGTTAGATATTATTTCTACTGGCAGAGTTACCTCTTATTTAAGTCGAGGGCGCTTATGAAACTTAAAAAGTTTGCGTTTCCGACCGCATTTACTATTTTATTTGCAATTACAGTAATTGTGGTTGGCTTAACGTGGATTATTCCGGCTGGCGAATATCAACGCTTAAGTTATAACTCAACAGAGCCATCATTAGTGGTTGCGAAAATAGATGGTTCTCATGAAGTGTTACCTGCAACTCAAGCCACATTAAATGATTTAAATGTCTCTATTGAGATTGAGAAATTCACGGATGGGACAATTAAAAAACCGATAGCGATACCCGGAACCTATGAACGTGTAGCACAGCAACCCAAAGGGATAATGGATATTACTGAAAGTATGGTGAAAGGGACGATAGAGGGGGCTGATGTTATTGTTTTTATTCTTGTATTGGGGGGGCTTATTGGTGTTGTTAATAAAACAGGGGCATTTAATGCGGGTTTAACAGCACTGGCAAATCGAACTAAAGGGAAAGAGTTTTTAGTGGTGTTTGGTGTCACCATTATATTATCCATTGGTGGGACAAGTTGTGGTATTGAAGAAGAAGCTGTGGCTTTCTATCCTATATTAGTCCCCATATTCTTAATACTGGGTTATGACGCTATTGTGTGTGTTGGGGCTATTTTCCTTGCTTCTTCAATGGGAGCTGGATTTTCAACGGTAAATCCATTTTCAGTGGTGATTGCCTCAAATGCATCAGGTATAAGTTTTATTGAAGGGATCGGCTTTCGTACTATTGGGTTAGTCATTGGTACGATTGGTGTTTTGGTTTATTTATATTGGTATTGCAAGAAGATCAAAAAAGATCCGGCTTTCTCTTATAACTATGAAAATGCCGAGAGCTTTAAACAGCGCTTTTTAAGTAATTACGATCCTAATGAGATATTAGAATTTTCGTGGCGTCGTAAAGTGATCCTCTGCTTATTTGTTGCTGCTTTTCCTATAATGGTTTGGGGCGTTATGGATATGGGCTGGTGGTTCCCACAAATGGCGGCTCTTTTCCTTGCTATCGCTATCATCATAATTTTCCTTTCTGGATTAAAAGAGAAAACAGCCATTGATGGATTTATTCATGGGGCATCTGAACTCGTTGGTGTTTCATTAATTATTGGTTTAGCGCGCGGTGTTAACCTTGTAATGGAACAAGGTAAAATTGCCGATACTATCCTTGAGTTTATGTCTCATATGGTTGCAGGAATGCCACCAAGCTTATTTTTATTAGCACAACTCGTCGTCTTTATTTGTTTAGGTTTTATTGTTCCTTCTTCTTCAGGTCTTGCGGTTTTAGCGATGCCAATCATGGCGCCATTAGCTGATGCTGTAGGTGTTCCTCGTTATATGGTGGTATCTGCATATAATTGGGGACAATATATTATGTTGTTTTTAGCACCGACAGGTTTAGTACTAGCGACATTACAAATGTTAGATATTTCCTATAACAAATGGTTAAAATTTATTATGCCGATGGTGATATTTATGTTTGTTCTTTCGGCCATATTATTACTTATTCAAGTCGCCCTTTTATAATATTAAATAGGTGTGTTTATATTGATAAATGGATTTTCAGTTATTCTGTAGTGTGATATTAATCTAGTTTTTTATGCTGTTATCAGTGATATTTTTTGGTTTTCATTAGAAGTGATCTAGCTCTCGTTTTTAATGGCAATAAAAAATAAACTGAAAAAAAAGGTTGTTAATTTGTAGAAGTTATGTTTTTTTAAATACAGATAACACGTAAACACATCATTAAATTAATTGATAGGTAACCCATGATCATTACTACTCTACTACAAAGCCTACGACTAACAGCGCACATCGCGGCTGTGGTTGGCGTGCGTGTGGTGGTGGTCGTCGGCAAAGCGCCGTAACGGGTCCGAATCAACATAGTTTCGCAACCCCGCCGGCGCATTAACCGGGCGGGGTTTTTCATTTCTACCTGCCCATAAAGTCCGGCTTAGAACAAAGGACATAGAAAAATGGGTGCTCAACAAGAAAACGCCACAATAAGTAAAACGTTTACTGGCGCACAATTAATTGTTTATTTACTGGAACGGCAAGGTATCACGACAGTTGCAGGGATCCCCGGTGGTGCGGCGCTTCCTTTGTATGATGCATTGAGCCAAAGTAAATCTATTCGACATATTTTAACTCGCCATGAACAAGGTGCGGGTTTTATTGCACAAGGTATTGCACGTGCCAATGGCAAACCTGCTGTGTGTATCGCTTCAAGCGGGCCGGGTGCGACAAATTTAGTGACTGCAATCGCAGATGCGAAGCTTGATTCCATTCCTTTAGTTTGTATTACAGGCCAGGTATCTTCAGCAATGATTGGAACAGATGCATTCCAAGAAGTTGATACCTATGGCATGTCTATTCCGATTACGAAGCATAACTATTTAGTTCGTGATATTGCTGAGTTACCTGAAATTATTTGTGATGCGTTTCGTTTAGCGATGTCAGGAAGACCTGGTCCTGTTTGGGTTGACGTACCAAAAGATATCCAACAAGCCACTATTACGTTAGAAACATTACCGCCTATTCCACAAAAAGATCCTGTACCCATATTTAATACTGATTTAGTAATACAAGCGGCACAAATGATTAATCAGGCTAAAAAACCTGTTTTATATTTAGGCGGTGGGATAATTAGTTCTGAAGCCTGTAAAGAGGCGATTGAATTAGCAGAAAAAAATAATCTGCCTACGACGATGACTTTAATGGGATTAGGATTAATGCCACCTTCACACCCACTGTATTTGGGGATGTTGGGTATGCATGCGACTCGTAGCACCAATTTTATTTTAGAAGAAGCGGATTTGTTGATTGTATTAGGGGCGAGATTTGACGATCGTGCAATTGGCAAAGCAGAGAAATTTTGCCCTAATGCTAAAATTATTCATGTTGATATTGATCGCGCTGAAATTAGTAAGATCAAACGCCCTGATATTGCGATCCACGCTGATGCGAAATCAGTGTTATCACTGTTATTACCATTGATTAATATAAATAAACGTAATGAATGGATAGAGAGTGTTACGACACTGAAACAAGAATATCCTTTAGAGATGAAAAATGCTGAAAATATCCTGAGTGGTTATGGCATTGTATTAGCCGCGGCAAGCTGTGTTGATGATGATGCGATTATTACAACAGACGTTGGGCAACATCAGATGTGGGTAGCGCAAGCTTATCCGTTAAATCGACCTCGACAATGGTTAACGTCAGGTGGATTAGGCACGATGGGTTTTGGTTTACCTGCTGCAATTGGTGCCGCGTTAGCTGAGCCGAATAAGAAAATCCTCTGCTTTTCGGGGGATGGCAGTATTATGATGAATATTCAAGAGCTTGCCACCGCGGCTGAACACCAATTAGATATCAAAATTATTTTGATTAATAATCAGGCGCTGGGTTTAGTGCATCAGCAACAAACACTCTTTTTTGAAGAGCGCATTTATGCTGCCGCTTACCCTTATCAAACAGATTTTATCCGTATTGCACAAGGTTTTGGTTTAGATACCTGTGACTTAAATCAGGAAGCTGATCCCGCCAGTGCATTGCAAGCCGCTATTGAAAAGCCAGGCCCTTGCTTAATTCACGTTATGATTGATATCCATGAAAAAGTATTTCCGATGGTTCCACCTGGGGCTGCAAATATTGAGATGATAGGAGCTTAACTTATGTCAAACCAATCACAACCTATCGCGCTGGAATTGATTGTTCGCAACCATCCCGGTGTTATGACCCATATTTGTGGTCTATTTGCTCGTCGCGCATTTAACGTCGATGGTATTTTGTGTTTACCAATGAAAAATAGTGATAAAAGTCGTATTTGGCTATTAGTGCAAAAAGATGATCGTCTAATGCAGATGGTCAGCCAGGTAGAAAAGCTTGAAGATGTAAAAGAAGTTAGATTTAGCGATGATTTACGTGTTTTTGAACAAATGGAAAGTTATTTAAATTAATTTATTCTGGCTCTTTCTTAACAAATAAGAGAGAGCCAGAATTTAATGAAAGTATAAACTTATTTTGTTTCAGTGATGATTTTCTTCAAGATGTTGTCTATCTTCACATTCCATCTGTAACGTAATATGGTTAATACGAAATTGTTCACGAAGTTGTTGTTCGAGTCGAATTCTTAATTCTTCATGGTCAGCATTTGGCTGATAAACAATATGCCCACTTAAAATCAGTTTACTTTGTGTGAGTGCCCATAAATGCAAATCATGAGAACTTACGACATCTGGAGTATTATTAATTGTTTCAGTAACCTGAATAAGATCAACACCGCGAGGTACGCCCTCAAGTAAAATATTCAGACATTCTTTAAGTAATATCCACGTTCGTGGAAAAACCATAAAACCGATTAGCACCGCAATAATAGAGTCAACGAATTCCCAACCCGTCAACCAAATAATGACTGCACCAATAATTACTCCTATTGAGCCCAACATATCCGCCCATACTTCTAAATAAGCCCCTTTTACATTAAGGCTTTCATCCTTTGTGCTGGTGAGTAACTTCATTGAAATCAGGTTAACAACAAAGCCTATTAACGCAATAATAAGCATACCAATAGATTGAATATCAGGAGGTGAAGATAAGCGTTTATAGGCTTCATATAAAATATAGAAAGCAACCGCCATTAAAATAAGTGCGTTCATAGTTGCTGCTAATATTTCAAAGCGTGCATAACCATAAGTTCTAAAAACATCAGCGGCTTTTCTGCCGGCATGAATAGCAATCAGAGCAAGTAAAAGTGCGAAAGCATCGGTCATCATATGCATGGCATCGGAAATTAATGCCAAACTACCCGTTAAATAACCGCCAATAAATTCGACTAGCATAAATAATGACGTTAAGCCGAATGCAATTAATAACCGTGACTCAGGTAGTGCTTTTACATCGGCATGTTCATGATTTCCACTCATTGAAGCTCCTCATTATCTGAATTGCATTATTAAAAACATAGCTGAAAATAAATAAAAATAAATTAAATAAAGAGAGGATTTATGGATAACTTGAAGTGGATATTGCGACTGTAAATAAAGGAATTTTGATAACTGAACTCACACGATAATGAAAACCCGCATAAATAATGAAGAATTATCGTGTGGTAGTGGTAGTCAATCACTTAAGGGCGGTGATGGTAATGTTGTTGATTTGGGCTAGACATAATCACCGATGCGCGTAAATGTCCTTCAACACAAATATAAGAGTGAGGCGCATTACCATGAAAAGCGTAAAAATCCCCTGTCTCTAATAAGACAGTCTCATCATTATCAAAACGCATCATTAGCTTGCCAGAATAGACCATGATATGTTCTTGAGTGCCGTCAGCATGAGCTGGGCTATTAATAATTGCACCGTGCTTCATCTCGATATGCCAAATTTCGGTAATATTACCGATGCCAATACGAAATTTAAACTCTTGGGCATAATCGCCAACAATCGGTTTATGTCGTTCTAAGCGAGGGTATTCTTCGCGCGTAAAACTAAATAAATCACCTAAAGGGAAGCCAAGGGCGATCGCGATAGCCTCCAAGGTATCGATTCTAGGATTAGAATCACCCGATTCTAATTTTGACAATGCTGCCTTAGATATTCCCGATTTTCTTGATAACTCATTAAGTGACAAGTTTCGAGATTGCCTTAATTGTTTGACTTTATTACCAAGGTATTCATTTGTTTTTTTAGGAGGTTGTGAGTTCATTGCCAATTCAAAATATCGTTAGTTTAAAAGTGCCATTTTGATTAGATAATAACACTAATTAACCGTATTCGGAAAAATGAGACTCTGTTTCTGCTGTATTTTATACATAGTTTTACGATTACTGTTCGATTTGTAATAATTACGCTAAAATCATTTTGTAAATGATTATTGTTCAAGGTTTATTATGATGGACTTGCTCAGTTGGTCTGATCTTTTTATTTGCCTACTTACCTTATTCTTTGCTTATGTTATTTTTGGTATGGCAGGGTTTGGTTCTGCGTTAATTGCAGGCCCTGTATTAGCACTTTATTTACCGCTTTCAATGATCGTGCCTTTATTGGCATTAATTGATTTAAGTGCTGCTGTGGTCAATGTTTTAAGAGATGGGAAACAGGCTGATTTTAAAGAGATACGCTATCTTATTCCGCTTATTATTATTGGTAGTCTTGTAGGGGCAACTATCCTATTAACCACACGGCCTGATTTACTTTCTCTTCTTTTAGGTATTTTTGCCACTTGTTATGCCATTTATGCACTGTTTTGGAAAAAACAAGAAAGCCAATTTTCTCAACGCTTGGTTTATCCTTTTGGGCTAATAGGGGGCGTATTTAGTGCATTGTTTGGCAGTGGGGGATTTTTATATGCGATCTATTTATCAGGCAGAATGACTGATAAAAACAAGTTTCGCATTACACAGACGACATTGATTGGCTTTAGTACACTAACGCGAGTGGTGATTTTCTTGTTTGCGGGCATTTATTGGCAATTGGATATCCTCAAGTTAGCGATTATTTTCTTACCGGCTATGTTTGCTGGTGTATGGTTAGGACGAAATTTAACATTACGTCTGTCAAAAGCACGATTTATGAGTGTCATTTATACTATTGTATTGGTATCGGGTACTGTGTTGATCTACCGTTATTTTTCTTGAACTCTGTCCGCGAATGACGGTGAAGTGAGAATATTGTGGAAGGCAAAGATCTTCATGAGTTAAACGGAGATCTTTCTCTGATTAACGTTACTTTTTAAGCATGTTTATCTATTTCTTATCCCTTATAATATAACAATATTTTATTTAACGACCTTCTTTTCATTACAGAGATTTCTGCTGTTTGCAGAAACAAAAGAACATGTCACATCAAAACTATCGTCAATCTGATGTTTTTGCGATAACAACTATCACGGTAAGTATTGGCGTTATCGGGATTGTTATTGGATTAACTATTCCCATGGTTGCACTACGCCTCAATTTAGCAGGTATTAGTGAGTCTATTATCGGACTTATTTCTGCCGCACCCGCTATTGGGATGTTAATTATTTCACCTTTTGCTCGGCGTATTGTGCAGTGGATTGGTAAACGTTTTGCCATGCTATTAGCCACCATTGTTTCTGCAATCAGTTTATTACCTTTAATGGGGAGCTTACCTCTAGAGTTATTATTTCCTTTACGATTAACGACCGGTATTGCCAGTGGTGTGATGATTTGTTTAGGCGAAACGTGGATCAATGAACTTTCGCCTGATAATAAACGAGGGAGAATTTTAGCGGTTTACACCACGGTGTTTACAATCAGTCAACTGATTGGGCCTTCAATTATTGCATTGTATGGTGTTTCTGATAAAACGCCTATTTTAATTAGCATCTTTATTCATATTATTTCTATCGTGCTGTTTTTAATGATGGATCAAAAAACGGGCGATAAATTACCTAAAGAGACACAAGATCCTAACTTTTCCATTATTCGTTTTGTTAAAGTTGCACCTGCGATTTGTGGTGGTATTGTTTTCTTCGCTTTTTTTGATGGTACAGTGCTGTCGATGTTTCCTATTTATGGTCTAAGTGTGGGTCATACAGAAGCTATTGCCGCCATGATGATAAGCGCTATTCTTGCTGGCGATGCTATTATGCAAATGCCTTTTGGCTGGCTTGCTGATCATATGAATAGAACACGGTTATACCGAATTTGTGGTGTGGTGACGTTGCTTACAAGTTTGTTATTGCCTATCACGATGTCTCATACATTTTTGATTTGGCCTTTATTACTGGTGCTGGGCGCAACAGCGGGTGCAATATACACTATTGCGTTGGTACAAATAGGGCAATATTTTTCAGGCAATGATCTGATGGTTGCCAATGCTTCTGCGGCGATGTTATGGGGAATAGGCAATTTGGCTGGGCCTTTATTAGCGGGAGCGATGTCAGAAATTTCTTCATCTTCATTACCATTCTTATTGGTTGCTATGACTGTTTTATTCTTAATATCCACCATGGAACGTTGGAACGTGGGGGTGGAAGCATTCAATAATAGCTCATCTTAATATCATTCTTCCTCTATTGTATTTCATTTAGGGTGCTAAGAATGCGATAGAGGGATCTATCCTCTCCTTGTTTCTAAATGTTCAAAAGTATCTTATTGTTTTATTTTAATAATTATAATTACATTTCGTGATTTTACTTATTTTAAAATTTATTAAGAATAATCCAGAAATACTTATCTTGAATGAAAAATTGTTTGCTAAAATGGTGTTTATTCATCTAACGTTAAAAGTAGAAGATGACACTATCTTCAGATAAAAATAACGAATACTGCAAACTATTCATCGCCACACATTGGGAACGGGGGGTATTATTTACCTAAATAACTTATTAAAATTACTAATAATAGATAAATGTACCTAGTTATCATGTTGTTTAATATAAATTAAATAAAAACAATTAATTAAGTGAATTTTCTACTGTGAGATAAGAATGATATTGGACGATTGTACAAAAGTAGAATGATGAGGAAAGTAGGCAACTGCTTTCCTCTTTTTCTTTTTTATGACTTTAAATTGTCTTTTTATGACATTTTTATTAAAAATGTATTTTTTCACTTGATTCTTACCCTAAAAGCACCAGATAATCGTTTGCGTCAAATTCTCTCACTCAACCCACACAAAAAAACAAACGTTTGCTTTTGACTCCCTCTTAAGATTTTTATCTATAAGAGGTTATTTTAATTGATACGTAATCGTTTTCGTTTTGGGGGGAGTGAATCGTTTTTATGTCAGAGGAATGTAATGTCTGCTAATCAATCAGCAACCACAGGTAAATTAGACAGCTATTTTAAACTTACAGCACGTGGCACCACGGTTCGTAAAGAGATGATCGCCGGCTTGACGACATTTCTTGCTATGGTGTATTCCGTGATTGTTGTTCCTAGCATGTTGGGGCAAGCGGGTTTTCCACATACTGCGGTCTTTATCGCAACCTGTTTAGTTGCGGGCTTAGGTTCCCTTCTTATGGGATTGTGGGCAAACCTTCCTATGGCAATTGGTTGTGCCATCTCATTAACCGCGTTTACGGCTTTTAGCTTGGTCTTGGGGCAAAATATCTCTGTGCCTGTTGCATTAGGTGCTGTATTTTTAATGGGGTGTTTATTTACCGCATTCTCATTAACTGGCATTCGTACTTGGATCTTAAAAAACATTCCCATAGGTATTGCGCATGGTGCGGGAATAGGGATAGGACTGTTTTTACTTCTAATCGCAGCAAACAGTGTTGGATTAGTTGTGAAAAACCCATTTGATGGTTTACCTGTTGCAATGGGAAAATTTACATCATTTTCTGTTCTTATGTCACTTGCAGGATTAGCCGCTATTTTCGGATTAGAAAAACGTAAAGTACCCGGTGGCGTACTATTAGTGATTGTAGCTATTTCTATTATCGGGCTGATTTTTGATCCTAATGTAAAATACCAAGGCATTTTTAAAATGCCTCAATTAGGTGAAGAGGGACTCTCTTTATTGTTTGCTATGGATATTAAAGGGGCATTACAACCTTTGGTTTTACCGAGTGTTCTTGCGTTAGTGATGACTGCAATTTTTGATGCAACTGGGACTATCCGTGCCGTTGCTGGCCAAGCAAATTTATTAGACAAACGCGGACAAATTATCAATGGCGGAAAAGCACTTACCTCGGATTCTGTTAGTAGTATTTTTGCCGGTGTGATAGGTGCTGCACCTGCTGCGGTTTATGTTGAGTCTGCAGCAGGAACTGCCGCAGGGGGTAAAACAGGATTAACTGCGACTGTCGTGGGTATTTTATTCTTACTGATCCTTTTCTTATCACCTCTTTCTTATTTAGTGCCCGCTTATGCGACCGCACCGGCATTAATGTATGTGGGTTTATTGATGCTAGGTAATGTCACTAAGTTAGATTTTGGCGATTTTGTTGATGCCATGTCAGGTATGGTGTGCGCCGTCTTTATTGTTTTAACTTGTAACATTGTTACTGGCATTATGCTCGGTTTTGGCTGTTTAGTGATTGGTCGAGTATTTGCAGGCGAGTGGCGTAAACTTAATGTTGGTACCGTATTAATTACTATTGCTCTAGTGGCATTTTATGCGGGAGAGTGGGCAATTTAATTCGAATCATCGGCTTTAAAGACAAAAGGCGGAATATATTTGTATTCCGCCTTTTTGCTATTTATTTATCTAATTTTATTCGCTATTGTCGAAATTAAGCCTATTTGTTAAATAGTTGGTAGAATATATGCAAGAAATAAAAATACGCCATAGCGAACCAGATGACGCAATCGCAATTCAACAGTTATATACTCATCCTGATTTATATATTTGTACTTGCCAATTTCCTTACCCTTCAGTGACAATGTGGAAAAAAAGATTACTTGAATTTGCAGAACAAAATATCCCTAATTTTGTCGCAACTGTTGATGAGCAAATTGCAGGGCATTTAGCGCTGATTATCGATACTCATCCTCGTCGTCGCCATATTGTTAGTTTTGGTATTGGTGTCGGAGCAGAGTACTCAGGTAAAGGTGTAGGGAAGTTACTTATTAATACAGCGATTGATTATGCGTTCAATTGGTTAGCAGCAACTCGGTTAGAATTAGAAGTGTATTCAGATAATGAAAGAGGCTTACATTTATATAAAAAATTAGGCTTTGAAGTTGAAGGTGTACGTCGTAAAGCGGCATTTAGAGATGGAAAATATTGTGATGTTGTTATGATGTCAATGCTAAGAGCTATTGAATAATCATCAGCACTATGTGGTGACGCTTAAAATTAATCGTTATCATCATTTACTTGCCACTTTTTATTTAATTGCTTAGCGCTTTACGTTTTTATACGGGCAATTACATTGCTTAGACTGAAAAAGAGAAATAAAAACGTATGCTTTTGACGTTTAATGCCGTTAATAAATAAAGAGTAATGAAAAGAACGCAATTTGTCGTGTTAGATACGATTAATCTTAATTTTCAATAATCACACATGAGTCAGCGTGGGATCTGTTTAAAATAAGAAAAGGTAAAGAAAGACATGGCGCATAAATTTTTGCAGGGTGTGTTTTTTTATCATTCAGTAGGGTTTTCTTTTTTAAGGAAAAGATAACAGATTTTGGGATAAAAATAGGCATGTAAGGGTAACATGGAAATATTCTTTACTATTTTGATTTTAATACTGGTGGTTTCAGTTTCAGGGGTTATTACTAAACTAATTCCCTTTCGTGTTCCGTTACCATTAATACAGATTGTGATAGGGGCTTTATTGGCATGGCCTCAATTTGGTTTACATGTCACTTTTGATCCTGAACTCTTCCTCGTTTTACTAATCCCTCCTTTGCTGTTTGTTGATGGTTGGAAAACACCTACACGAGAATTTATCCAAAATGGGCGTGAGATTTTTATTCTTGTGCTTGTTTTAGTGATGGTGACTGTTGTTGGTATCGGTTACTTGATTTATTGGATGATGCCGAGTATTCCACTGATTTCTGCGTTTGCATTAGCGGCTGTACTTTCACCAACCGATGCCGTCGCACTTTCTTCTATTGTCGGTAAAGGGCGAATACCTAAACGCATTATGGGTATTTTAGAAGGTGAAGCATTAATGAATGATGCTTCAGGCCTGGTTGCTTTGAAGTTTGCTGTTGCTGTAGCAATGGGAACAATGGTGTTTACCGTTGGAGGCGCGACGCTAGAATTCTTTAAAGTCGCTGTAGGGGGGTTACTGGCAGGTATCGGTGTCACTTTGCTTTACAGTAAATCTTTACGATTAATGAGTCGCTGGAGTGGAGACGATCCTGCAACACAAATTGTCTTTATGTTACTGCTACCTTTTGCCTCTTATCTTATCGCAGAACATATTGGTTTTTCAGGTATTTTAGCTGCAGTTGCTGCGGGTATGACTATTAGTAAATCAGGCGTTATCCGTAATGCGCCACTTGCAATGCGTTTGCGTGCTGACAGCGTGTGGTCAATGCTTGAATTTGTCTTTAACGGCCTTGTCTTTATCATGCTGGGTTTACAACTTCCGATTATTTGGACAAGCTCTGTTATTCAAGCTGATCTTGATCCGGAAGTTGAAGTGTGGATGTTGTTTGCTGCCGTATTTGTTATCTATTTTGCACTGCTTATCTTACGCTTTACATGGTTATGGCTGATGAAAAAAATGAGCCGTATTTTTATGAAAAAGCACCCACTTGATTTCGCCAATTATACGACACGTGAACTGTGGCTTTCGTCATTTGCGGGTGTGCGTGGGGCTATTACACTTGCTGGTGCGCTTTCTATTCCACTCTTTTTAACGGATGGCAGCACTTTCCCTGGGCGTTATCAAATTATCTTTATTGCTGCTGGTGTTATTTTACTGTCGATTTTAGTGGGTATTATCTCACTTCCTTTCCTATTGAAAGGTGTGAAAACAACCGACAAAGAAGCTGATAAAAATGAAGTTCGCTATGCAAGAAAAGTGATGGCAGAAGTGGCGATTGTTAGTCTTAACAAAATGGAAGAGCGTTTAGCAGCAAGTACAGAAGAACAGTTAGATGCTGAAGAAATTAATGAAGTTGCTTCGCGTGTAACGGGTTATCTAAGACGTAGAACCGCGGATCAAGATGAAATGGTTCATAACATGTTAGAAGAAGATCTCGAAAGACGTTTTCGCCTAACCGCATTACGTGCTGAACGCGGTGAGCTTTATCATTTAAGAGCAACGCGAAAAATTAGTAATGAAACACTTCAATTATTGCTACATGAGTTGGATTTAATGGAAGCGCTATTAGTGGAGAAAGATAGTTAATTATGTGGTTGCTCATTATTACAACACTATTATGGGCAGCCTCTTTTAGCTTGATCGGCGAGTACCTAGCGGGTCAGGTTGATAGTTGGCTTTCTGTTTTGATCCGTGTTTCTTTAGCAGCTTTGGTTTTTTTACCTTTCTTACGTTGGAAGGGAATTCGCTTTAAGGTAATTTTACTCTATATGAGTGTGGGGGCTTGCCAACTTGGTATTATGTATCTGTTTGTCTTCCATGCTTATAACTATTTAACCGTTGCAGAATTTTTATTGTTTACAGTATTAACTCCGCTTTATGTCACGTTAATTTATGATTTATTAGAACGTCAAAGATTACGTTGGGGCTATGTCTTTAGCTCATTATTAGCAGTGCTAGGAGCCGCTATTATTCGTTATGACCATTTAAGTGATGATTTTTGGTATGGTCTGTTATTAGTGCAACTTGCTAATATTTTCTTTGCTATTGGTCAGGTGGGTTATAAGCGATTAATGGAAGTTCATCCTATCCCACAACATTATGCCTTTTCTTGGTTTTATCTTGGTGCAGTAGTGGTTTCACTGATTGGTGCGTTGTGTTTTGCTGATTGGCAGAAAATGCCGACAACATCACTACAGTGGGGGGTTTTACTCTGGTTAGGGATCGGCGCTTCTGGAATAGGCTATTTCATGTGGAACTATGGTGCTACACAAGTCGATGCTGGAACCTTAGCTATTATGAATAACATGATGGTTCCAGCTGGGTTATTAGTCAATTTCTCTATTTGGCAACAACATCCAAATTGGCCAAGTTTCATCATAGGCGCGAGCCTGATTGTTGCATCACTGTGGATCCATCGACGTTGGATACGCCGACCTGTTTTACAAAAGGAAGATTGTTAACGGCGTGCTGACCTGACAAACGAATAAATTCACGAATTGCCGGTTGATGTTGCTCTCCACTGCGGTTAGCGGCATATAACCGGCTCCATAATCCCTCACCTAATGTTTTTGTTACTACTAATCCTTGTTTTTCAAAATTTTCAACCGCCCAATGAGGTAGCGCTGCGATCCCCATACCAGCTGCAACCATTTGAATTAACAACAATGTATTATCGACATGTTTAAATTGTGGTGTTATTCCTGCGGGTTGTAAAAAATGACGCCATACATCAAAACGCTCTCTTTGCACGGGATAAATAAATAAGGTTTCTGCAATTAAATCTTGTGGCTGAATATGTAATCGATTCGCGAGAGGGTGATCAGGCGACAAAACCAGTTTAACTTCATAGTCAAACAGCGGAGTATAGTGTAAACGAGAGTCATCTAAGATATCGGATGTTAGCACGACATCTAATTCTCGCTGTAATAATGCAGGTTGTGGATCAAACGTGACACCCGAATGAAAATCGACCGTTACTTCAGGCCATGTTTGGCGATATTGCTGTAGTGCTGGAGTTAACCATTGGATACAACTATGGCATTCAATCGCAATATTCAAATTTACACTACCGGGTTCATTACATGCTTCAATTGCTCGACGAACGATAGGTAACACTTCTTCTGCTAATTTAACGAGTACCTCTCCTTGTGAAGTAAAGCGCAGTGGCTGACTTTTACGTACAAAAATTCGATAACCAAGGCGATGTTCTAATTCACTAAATTGGTGTGAAAGAGCCGATTGCGTTTGATGTAGTTGATTTGCGGCATTGGCTAGAGAGCCGGTGTTCTTTAATGCCAAGATTGTTTTTAAATGTTTTATTTCTATCATGAGAAACCTTCAGGTTGTTGATGAAAAATTTGCGCTTGTGATTTATACACTACCTGTAGATTATGGATGTGTAAACATCTAGACGGCTAAAAACAGGATTTTAATTATGACAATTCGCAATCACACACTGGGTTTCCCTCGTATTGGCTTAGACAGAGAGCTAAAAAAGGCGCAAGAAAATTATTGGGCAGGTAAAATTTCACAGGAAGAATTGATTGCTGTAGGTAAAGAACTTCGAGCTCGCCATTGGCAACAACAAGCAGATGCAGGAGTTGAATTATTACCTGTTGGTGATTTTGCTTGGTATGACCAAGTATTAGGTACAAGTTTATTGTTAGGCAACGTGCCACCTCGTCACCGTAATGAAGATGGCTCATTAGATCTTGATACATTATTTAGAGTTGCACGTGGTAGAGCTCCAACGGGTAAGCCTGTTGCTGCATCTGAAATGACGAAATGGTTTAATACCAACTATCACTATATCGTGCCTGAGTTCCAACAGGGTCAATCATTTACCTTTGCATGGAAAGAGCTGCTAGAAGAAGTGGATGAAGCATTAGCGTTAGGTCATAAAATAAAACCGGTTTTACTGGGGCCTGTGACGTATCTTTGGTTAGGTAAAGTGAAAGGGCCTGAATTTGATAGATTAACGCTTTTAAAAGAGATTTTACCTATCTATCAACAAGTTCTTACTGCATTAAAAGAGAAAGGCATTGAATGGGTACAAATTGATGAGCCTGTATTGGTATTGGATTTACCAATTGAATGGCAAAACGCATACCAAACCGCCTATCAAGCATTAACGGGGCAAGTTAAATTATTGCTGACGACTTATTTTGATGGTATTTCTCATCATCTTGATATTATTAAGGACTTACCTGTTAATGGGCTTCATGTTGATATTTCAGCAGGCCAAGATGATTTGCAATATTTACATCAAACATTACCCAAAGAGTGGGTGCTGTCATTAGGTGTCATTAATGGTCGTAATGTTTGGAAAGCTGATTTGAGTACACGTTACCAACAAGTCGTCGCGCTAAAAGGTAAACGCCCATTATGGATCGGCACTTCATGTTCATTACTGCATAGTCCTATTGATTTAAATGCAGAGACGAAACTTGATGATGAAGTCAAAAGCTGGTTTGCTTTTGCGGTTCAGAAATGTGAAGAAGTGGCTTTGTTGACTAAGGCACTAAATGCATCCGAAGGCGAGTATGATGATCAATTAGCACAATACAGTGCTCCAATTCGCCAACGTCAGCATTCTACACGCGTGCATAATGCCAAAGTGGCGGCTCGTTTAGAGGCGATTAAAGCGCAAGACAGTGAAAGAAATTCACCTTATACCCAACGCGCAAAAGTACAACGAGCTCGATTTAATCTGCCATTATGGCCAACTACCACGATTGGCTCATTCCCACAAACAACAGAAATTCGTACTGTTCGTTTAGATTTTAAGAAAGGGCGTATCGATACGGTAGCTTATCGCACAAATATCAGTGAACATATTAAGCAAGCTATCTCAGAACAAGAAAAACTTGGTCTTGATGTATTGGTTCATGGTGAAGCTGAACGTAATGACATGGTGGAATATTTTGGTGAGCATTTTGATGGTTATGTCTTTACACAAAATGGTTGGGTACAAAGTTATGGTTCACGTTGTGTAAAACCGCCCGTGATTATTGGTGATATTAGTCGCCCTGAAGCCATTACCGTGGATTGGGCAACTTACGCACAATCATTAACTGAAAAGCCAGTCAAAGGCATGTTAACAGGGCCAGTGACAATATTATGTTGGTCGTTCCCTCGAGAAGATGTTACTCGTGAAACCATCGCAAAACAAATCGCGTTAGCACTGCGTGATGAAGTAGATGATTTACAAAAAGCGGGTATTGGTATTATTCAAATTGATGAGCCAGCCTTACGTGAAGGATTACCACTGCGTCGTAATGAGTGGCAAACTTATCTTGATTGGGCAGTTGATGCCTTTAAATTAAGTGCTGCTGTTGCTGATGATGAAACACAAATTCACACGCATATGTGTTATTGCGAGTTTAACGACATCATGGATTCTATTGCTGCACTGGATGCGGATGTGATTACTATCGAAACATCACGTTCAGATATGGAGCTTTTAGAAGCCTTTGAACACTTTGATTACCCAAATGAAATTGGACCAGGTGTTTATGATATTCATTCACCTAACGTGCCAAATGTGGAATGGATTGTGGGATTATTAAGAAAAGCACAATCGCGTATTCCAGCAGAGCGTTTATGGGTGAACCCAGATTGTGGATTAAAAACACGAGGCTGGGCCGAAACACGAGCAGCATTAGCGAACATGGTTGAAGCGGCTAAATATTTACGTCAGAACGTATAATAAAATAGTTAATAGCTTATTAGCCTGCTTTTTTTGAAAGATAACTTTAATAAAAAGTCATTTATTCAAAAGGGCAGGCTTATATAAAATTAGCGTGTTAATAAAAACTCAGAGCAAATCTTATTATTGATATTCTTAAGAATTGCTATACTGCGAAAACTCTCTAATTTTATGGATATAATGATTGTGCAAAATAGCATTACACTCTCGGATAAAGTATTAGATGCTTTTCCAACTCGACCTTTAAAATTGGTTCCACTAAGAGGAGATGGTGGACTATTTCGCACCTTATTCTTAGTTATTGTAATGTTAGTATTGACCGTATTTAGTGCTTATCAAATTCCTAATATTCTTTATGATTATAAAATCAGTGAGAATGCAGTTCCTGTTGATGCTACTGTTGAAGGCTCTTGTCGATCTCAACTCTTCGTTTTAACTAACTGTAGTGTTGATTTGCATTATAACGGCAATGAAGTTTCACGTAATTTTACCTTTTTAGATTTAGGCTCAAAGGATGTGCTTGTTGAACCGGTTGCTGATGCAAATGATCTCAGCAAAATGACTGTTGATGTTGCAATAGATAATATTTGGCTTCGCTTAATTAGTACGGTTATTTTTATTGGGTTATTTGGTTTTAGTGTGATCTTTTTTATTTATCGTCAAATATTGATGAGCAAAGTAAGAAAAGCATTATTATCGGTAGGCACTCAGCCTCTAAAATTAATAGCGATCCCAGCCAAAATGGTGGTGAGTAATAAGCAATTTATTGCGACTTATTATATTAATTTGGAAGGTAAAGAGATCCGCATTGCTTACTCAGGAAATAAGAAAACACCGCCTATTGTTATTGAGCAAAATGGAAATACGTATGTATTAGCGGTTTACGCGCCGCAACAGAATATCCCTTATGCTTTGGACGTACCTTTAGCGCGAATTCAGGCAACGCCTGAAGAGAAGCAACATTTTCATGAAGCATTAATTAAAGAAGGTTTGTTGTAATAAATTTTGATTATTAAGAACATGACACGTTTTCTCTTACATCTCATAAGAGAAAACGTATTAAAAAAGGGCTATTTAACTACCAAAAATCTTCGCTTTTAAAATATCCATTCCTGCACTGACTAAATCTAAATCTTTAGGTACTACTCCATCCGGTGTGACTTTATCAATTAATTTAGGTAAATATTGAGTTGCCATTTCAGAGGCTTCACTTGCACTTAAGTTAATTTTTGTAGCAAGTTCATTAATCACTGGGGATGAAAAAACCGCTACGATTTGTTCAGCACTGATAGGTAAATTTGTATTGGTACTTATCCAAGATTGAATAAGCTCACTTAAACCCGCTGTATCAAATTGCTTTACTAAGCCTTCAATACCACCTTGAGATCCAATCCACTCAAGGACAGTTTTATATTGATTGATTTTTTCGCCACCTAGTAGGCTCGCAATTTGGTTAAATAAGCTCATGTTTACTCCAGTGACGATATGTTTGTCACATTAGGTGTTTATATTTTAAGGGCGGGTAGTGTACGCGTTATACTTATCATACATCAAGCCGTAGCGTTATTGACTACACTCACTTGCACTAGTCACGTACTATTGTATGCTCCTAGCGATTCGTTCATTTGTCGCTCAGTTGCAACTTGAATTATTTAGAGGATCTGTGCATCGAGGTATTTGCCTCGTCTATACTCAATAAGTGAAATATTTATTTTAGTGAATGATTGAAGTAAGCAAATATTGATAATGTATTTGCTGAAAATGGATTTCGAATATCATTTTTCGTGATAATAATCACAATTTTATGAAATTGTTACTTTGTTTAGCTTGCTGTAGGTGATATTGGTCACTAAAAAGCTTTGCAAAGCTGATAAAGTAAGTCTTAATTTAATGATCATTGGTTTTTTCCCATTGAGGAGTCCGATATGTCTGATGTATTTCACTTAGGTTTAACCAAAAATGACCTACAGGGTGCCACTTTAGCAATTGTTCCAGGTGATCCTAAGCGTGTTGAAAAAATTGCAAAATTAATGGATAACCCAGTTCATCTGGCTTCTTTACGTGAATACACGTCATGGCGTGGTGAAATTGATGGCAAAGCGGTTATTGTTTGCTCAACAGGTATTGGTGGCCCATCGACTTCTATTGCAGTTGAAGAATTAGCGCAATTAGGTATTCGTACTTTTTTACGTATCGGTACAACAGGCGCAATTCAAGAACATATCAATGTAGGTGATATCCTTGTGACTACGGCAGCAGTTCGTTTAGATGGGGCAAGTTTACACTTTGCACCAATGGAATTCCCTGCTGTTTCTGACTTTGAATGTATGAATGCACTGTACAAAGCTGCTAAAGACAATGGCTCAACTGTACACGTAGGTGTAACAGCGTCTTCTGATACCTTCTATCCAGGACAAGAACGTTACGATACATATACTGGTCGTGTTGTTCGCCGTTTCAAAGGCTCGATGAAAGAGTGGCAAGAAATGGGCGTAATGAACTATGAAATGGAATCTGCAACATTACTAACAATGTGTGCAAGCCAAGGTTTACGTGCAGGTATGGTTGCGGGTGTTATCGTAAATCGTACTCAGCAAGAAATTCCAGATGCAGAATTACTGAAGAAAACAGAAAACAATGCACTTGGTATCGTTATTGAAGCTGCTCGAATTTTAATGAAATAAGTGTTTTCAATTGAAAACAAAAGCCCTTAATACAAAAGTATTAAGGGCTTTTTTTGTATGGTAATTCATCACGTTAATATGACATGACAACAGAAGATGATTTCTGTTAAGGTTCTTTAAGAACTGAATAACATAATAATGAGAAGAGGCGTTATGACTGATATCTTACAAACACATCCTTCGGTGTTGCCTTTAGTCGGCGGGATTAATTTTCGTGATTTAGGTGGGAAAAAACTGAGTAACGGTGGTGTTATTAAACCCGGCAGGCTTTTTCGTTCTGGCTCACTGGATAGGCTAACCCATACGGATCAGTCTCTTCTCATCGATAGACATCTTTTTCAAATCATTGATTATCGCGATAGTGGCGAAATCGTTGATAAACCAGACAGAGTTTGGGAAGGTGCACAATATTATCACGCTCCTGCAAATCCATTATCAAAAGAGGTTTCCGCTAATCTTGAAAAGCTGACACCTGAAATACTAGAACAATTTGATGCTAAAGCATTTATGTTTCAGTTATATAAGTTATTGCCTATCAATAACCCCGCTTATAAACAATTGGCAACATTACTAAAGCAACCTGAAAAAGGGGGAATAGTACAACACTGCGCAGTAGGTAAAGACAGAACTGGTGTTGGTTCTGCTTTAGTATTATTTGCATTAGGTGCATCTTTAGATATGGTGATGGAAGATTACCTACTTACTAATGAAACATTAGCGCCTTATCGTGCTTATCTTTTAGAAGAACATGCCAAAACAATGAGTGATAATATTGTAGACAAATTTGCTTATGTGTATTCAGTACAAGAAGAGTTCCTGCAAACGGCATTAGCTAGTATTAATGAGAATTACGGTAATGTGGATATTTGGCTAGAGAAAGATATTGGTCTAGATGCATCTAGCCGAGATGCTTTACAAAGTTATTTTCTTGAATAATGAAGTGATTTATATTCGGTTAATAAGAACGTTTTATTTTACTTAAGTTAATCGAATCTAAGGTCTCTATTTTGACAGTACAAGACATTATTCATACCATCACGCTCTTTGTAAAACAGCATGAAATCTGGGCTATCCCGATCGTGTTCTTTCTTGCTTTTGGTGAATCACTCGCTTTTATCTCTTTGTTGATCCCGGCAACTGTTATTTTATTGGGATTAGGGGCCTTGATAGGTGAAAGCGGTTTATTTTTCTGGCCTATTTGGCTTGCTGCGGCGTTAGGTGCGTTCTTTGGTGATTGGGTATCCTACTGGGTCGGATTTCATTACAAAGATGGCGTGAGAAACTTATGGCCGATTTCGCGCTCACCACAAACGCTTGTTAGAGGTCATCAATTCTTTAATCGTTGGGGAATTTGGGGCGTATTTATTGGGCGATTTTTTGGACCTTTTCGTGCAATCGTACCATTAGTTGCAGGTATCTGTGCTATGCCACAACGTTATTTTCAAATTGCGAATTTAACATCAGCCATGATTTGGGCATTTGGGATTTTAGCGCCCGGTGCTTTTGGTTTGCAATGGCTTGCGAAATGGATCGGATAATTGCGTCCTTTATCGCAAATCAAGTCATGAGGTAAATTGTTGCTAGACAATATTACCTATGCGTTTTAACGTAGCCCGCTGGAAATTAAAAAGGTCACTTTAGTGGATATTCAGTTGTTATATGGGATCATTGGCTTATTAGGCGGTGTGCTTGTTGGGGGAGGGCTAGTTTGGTGGTCTATTCAACAACGTTTATCCGATAAAGAAGCCATGCTACGTGAAAATCACACACAGCTTGCTGTCGCCCAAGAAAAAACGGTGATTATCCCTTCTTTACAAAAGCATATAGAGCAACTTGAACAAGAGTTACGTGCTCAGCGAGAAATTATTACTTCACAAGAAGCTGAATTAAGAGAAGTGACAACGCGTTGGGAAGAAAGCCGAATATCTGCAGAAGAAAAACAACGGTTATTAATTAATAGTGAGCAACGGCTTGCAACGCAGTTTGAGAACTTAGCTCATCGTATTTTTGAACAAAGTGGGCGTAAAGCAGAAGAGTTAAATCGGCAAGGGTTAACGCATTTACTGTCACCTTTTCGTGAACAATTGGAAAGTTTTCGACGCCAGGTTCAAGAGGGGTTTGGGCAAGAAGCCCGTGAGAGACATACCTTAGTTCATGAGATCCGTCAGCTTCAACAATTAAATGTAAAAATGGCGCAAGAAGCAGTTAACTTAACAAATGCCTTAAAAGGGGACAATAAAGTCCAAGGTAACTGGGGTGAAACAGTATTAGCGCGTATATTAGAATCTTCAGGATTACGTGAAGGTCATGAATTTGAAACCCAGGTAAACATTCGCCATGAAAATGGTGGTCGTTATCAACCTGATGTCATAGTGCATCTCCCTCATGGTAGGGATGTTATTATCGACGCTAAAATGTCGCTAGTGGCATATGAAAAGTATTTTAGTAGTCATGATGAAAACGAACGTAAGCAAGCGCTTTATGCTCATGTGAACTCAATTAGAACGCATATTAAAGGATTGAGTGTAAAAGATTATCATAAGCTACCGGGTGTCACGTCTTTAGATTATGTTTTAATGTTTATCCCTATAGAGCCGGCTTATCTTGTTGCTATTGGTCATTCTCCTGACTTGTTAGAAGAAGCATTAAAAAACAATATAATGTTAGTTGGGCCATCTACTTTACTCGTTGCTTTGCGTACAATAGCCGCATTGTGGCGATATGAATACCAAAGCCAAAATGCGCAAGAAATTGCAGACAGAGCGGCTAAAATGTATGACAAATTAAGACTTTTCGTTGATGATATGCAAGGGCTAGGAAACAGTATTCAAAAAGCGCAGTCTGGCTATCTATTGGCGATGAAAAAACTGTCTGAAGGTCGCGGAAATCTTATCAGTCAAGCGGAAGGCTTTAAATCCTTAGGGGTTGAGATAAAAAAAACGATTGATAATGATCTCATTGAAAAATCAGCATCTGATTGATTGGAAAAATAAAGAGATAAAGATTTCTTAAATAAGACCAGTACTGAATTTACTAAATTTTGATTAATTAGCGGGCAAATAATATGACTCAACAAACTAAGGAAACAACAGATTTTGGTTTCCAAACCGTTGACAAAGATGATAAACAAACCATGGTTGCAAGGGTTTTTCACTCTGTCGCGTCTAAATATGATTTAATGAATGACTTGATGTCTTTCGGCGTTCATCGTATCTGGAAACGTTATACCATTGAAGCTAGTGGTGTAAGACGTAACCAACGTGTTCTTGATCTTGCAGGAGGCACTGGAGATTTAACAGCTAAATTTTCTCGTTTAGTGGGCGAGAATGGGGAAGTTGTTTTAGCCGATATCAATGATTCAATGCTGAAAATGGGACGTGAAAAGCTACGTGATCACGGTATTGTGGGTAATGTTAACTATGTACAGGCGAATGCTGAAGAGTTACCTTTCCCTGACAACCATTTTGATTGCATTACTATCTCCTTTGGTTTACGTAATGTGACCGATAAAGCAAAAGCTTTACGTTCAATGTTTCGTGTATTAAAGCCAGGTGGACGTCTATTGGTGCTTGAATTCTCTAAACCTGTTTTGGAGCCTTTAAGCAAGATTTATGATGCTTATTCTTTCCATATCTTACCCAAAATTGGTCAAGTCATTGTGAATGATGCTGAAAGTTACCGTTATTTAACGGAGTCAATTCGTATGCATCCAGACCAAGAAACCTTAAAAGGTATGATGGAAGAAGCCGGATTTGACCAAGTAACCTATACCAATATGACTGGCGGTATAGTTGCCCTACATAAAGGATTTAAATTCTGAGATGGAAAAAGCCACTTTTTCTCATGATATTGCTTCTCAAGTGCTGTATCCGCTGTTAACAGCATCAATGGAAACTGCACTTAATCACGTTTTATATCAGGAAAATGTGCTTAAACCTGCCCGCAATCGTCTTGCGGGCAAAGTGTTGGCGCTTTCTATCAATGAGTTTCCTCGTTCCATCTACTTAGTCTTTAGCGAGCAACAAGTTGATGTATTAAGCCAGTGGGATGACGAAACTGATTGTTTGATAAAAACAAAATTACGTACTCTAATTAAGCTTCGTGATCGCCAGAAAATGTCAGCACTGATCAATCGTGGTGATATCACTATTGATGGTGATATGCAGGTTGTACAAAACTGGTCTGCATTGCTTGATATGGCGCAGTGGGAGCCCGCGCAATATTTGGCGCCTTATATTGGCGATCTAGCAGCGCAAAGTTTGACTGTTGTTGCAGGAAAGGGTGTTCAGTTATTTTCTTCACTTTTGAGTCAGCAAAAAGGTTATTTACGTGATGCGTTAATTGAAGAGTGGAAAACTGCACCTAGCACACTAGAAACAGTCCATTTTTATGATGAAATAGAACAGCTTGTACAGCAAACAGCCGAGCTGGAAAAACGGTTAGGCACATTGGAGAAAAAATAATGCTCCTTAGTGAGTTAAAGCGCCTCTATCATATTATTCAGGTATTTTTATCTTATGGGCTTGATGAATTAATTCCTAAACATCGAATTACTTTACCCGCAAGATTAGGATGCCGAGCACTCTTTTGGATCAAAAATAAACATCCAGAAAAACCATTAGGTGAACGCTTACGACTCGCATTGCAAACATTAGGGCCAGTATGGATTAAATTAGGCCAAATGTTATCAACTCGACGTGACCTTTTTCCTCCTCAAATTGCTGATCAACTTGCACTATTGCAAGATAAAGTTGCTCCTTTTGATGGTAAAAAAGCAAGACAATATATCGAAAATTCATTCGGTGGTCCCATCGACCAATGGTTTGATGATTTTGATGAAACGCCACTGGCTTCAGCGTCTATTGCTCAGGTTCATACCGCGAAATTAAAAGAAAACGGCAAAGAAGTTGTACTGAAAGTTATTCGCCCCGATATTCAGCCGGTGATCAAAGCAGATATCCGTTTGATGTACCGCTTGGCAAATTTATTACCTTTTTTACCTGATGGCCGTCGTTTACGACCAAAAGAAGTGATCCGAGAATACGAAAAAACACTGCTGGATGAGCTAAATTTACTGCGTGAAGCGGCCAACGCTATTCAACTACGTCGTAATTTTGAAAATAGCTCTATGCTGTATATCCCTGAAGTGTATTCAGATTATTGCCATGAAAATGTGATGGTGATGGAGCGTATTTATGGTATTCCTGTTTCAGATATTGAAGCATTAAATGCACAAAATACCAATATGAAGTTGCTAGCTGAGCGCGGAGTGAAAGTCTTTTTTACTCAAGTGTTTAGAGACAGTTTTTTCCATGCGGATATGCATCCTGGCAATGTGTTTATTAGCTATGATCACCCTGAAAATCCTTACTATATTGGTATTGATTGTGGCATCGTCGGTTCATTAAATAAAGAAGATAAACGCTATTTAGCAGAGAATTTTTTGGCTTTCTTTAATCGTGATTACCGAAAAGTAGCTGAATTGCATGTCGATTCTGGCTGGGTGCCGGCAGATACTAATGTTGAAGATTTTGAATTTGCTATTCGCACTGTATGCGAGCCGATTTTTGAAAAGCCACTTTCTGAGATCTCATTTGGTCATGTACTGCTTAATCTGTTCAATACCGCACGTCGTTTTAATATGGAAGTGCAACCACAATTAGTTTTGCTTCAAAAAACCTTACTTTATGTTGAAGGGCTTGGGCGACAACTGTATCCGCAATTGGATTTATGGAAAACAGCAAAACCTTTCTTAGAAGATTGGTTGCATAGTCAAATTGGTATTACAGCGTTAATGAATGGCATAAAGAGTAAGGCTCCTTACTGGATTGAAAAAATGCCAGAGATACCAGAGCTGGTTTATGATAGTCTGAAACAACATAAAAATATGAAGTTAACACTAGACAAATTGACGGAACAAATAAGTTCGCAAAGAGTCAAACAGAGACAGTCTCTATTTTTATTGGGTATAGGGACAACACTGTTTTTATGCGGTAGCCTGTTTTTTGTTTCTGGTTTTAAAACATTATTCAGTGTTTTTATCGGTTTAGGTCTTCTTGCATGGATTTTAGGTTGGTTTAGATCGGGTAATGCACAATAAAAACACATCAAAGTTTGTTTTTGAGCAAGTTAAAAGATGAATTCGGGATTCCCGAAAATTGAATTCGTTGTATATAATGGGCACTGTTATTAAGTATAACCCCGAAAATAGTTGAGGAACATAAAATGGGCGGTATTAGCATTTGGCAATTACTCATCATCGCTGTCATCGTTGTCTTATTATTTGGTACAAATAAACTGCGCACATTGGGCTCAGATTTAGGTGCTTCAGTAAAAGGTTTCAAAAAAGCGATTGGTGATGAAGCAGCAGATAAAGACACCAACAATGCTGAAAAAACAAATAATGACGCAGATTTTGATACTAAAAATTTAGCGCAGAAGACTTCAACAGAAGAGAAGTCTACAACTGAGAGCAAAAACAAAGAGCAGGTATAAACCGTGTTTGACATTGGTTTTAGTCAGCTGCTATTGGTCATGGTGATTGGTCTTGTTTTTCTGGGGCCAGAACGTTTGCCCGTAGCAGTAAAAACAATTGCTGGCTGGGTAAGGGCGTTGCGCTCTTTGGCTGCGAATGTACAAAATGAGCTTACTCAAGAACTCAAGCTTCAAGAACTCCAAGAGAGCTTGAAAAAAGTTGAAGAGAAAGCAAATTTACAAACGCTATCGCCAGAGTTAAAAGCGTCCATGGATGAGTTAAAAGAGGCTGCACAATCTTTAAAGCAGACTTACCAAACACCTTCAACGCCAGAATCAACAACAGAGCAGTCTGTAAAAACCGACTCTACGGAACCGTCACCTTCTGATCTTGCCGCGCTTGCTGAAGCTGATGAAGTTAATGATGATGCTAACAGCCATAAACCTGTTGTGGCAGAAAGTGTTACAAAGACAGAAGTTCCTGTTACTAAAACAGTAACAATAGAGAAAAAAACAACTGATCAGGTCAATGGTGAGCATTAAAACATGGCAGTAAACGATACCCAACCGCTGATCAGCCATTTAATAGAACTACGCAAGCGTTTGATGTATAGCTTAGTTTCTGTTCTAGTGGTTTTTTTAGGGCTGGTTTATTTTTCTAACGATATCTATCAATTAGTCTCGGCTCCATTACTTGATAAGTTGCCACAAGGGTCAAATATGAGTGCGACAGATGTTGCCTCTACCTTTTTGACACCGATTAAATTGACAATTATGGTATCCGTTTTTGCTTCTGTACCTGTTATTCTTTATCAGGTATGGGCTTTTATCGCACCAGCATTGTATAAACATGAACGTCGCCTAATGTTACCGTTGCTTGTTTCAAGTACGGTATTATTTTATCTTGGTATGGCGTTTGCTTATTTTGTTGTGTTCCCTCTTGCATTTGGCTTCTTTGTTAATACAACCCCTGAAGGGGTTAACTTTATTCCAGATATCAGTAAATATCTCAGTTTTGTCATGACGCTCTTTATGGCGTTTGGTGCGGCTTTTGAAGTACCTATTGCGATTATTTTACTGTGCTGGAGTGGTGTAACGACACCTGATGCTTTAAAGAAAAAACGTCCTTATATTCTTGTGGGTGCCTTTGTCGTAGGTATGGTATTGACACCTCCAGATGTTTTCTCTCAAACCTTACTAGCGATACCTATGTACTTGCTATTTGAAATCGGTGTCATACTATCGCGTTTTTATGTGGGTAACGGCCGAAGAAAAACACCAGAAGAAGAAGCTGAGGAAGCAGAGGCGGAAGCGGAAACAGAACAGCAAAAATAGTTTTAGGAACAAGTTTCTTGAAATCATGTAATATTAGCCCAGCAATCGCTGGGTTAACTTTTTCTAGAATGGCTCTTTTTTAAATTCTTTATTACTGACTGATTTTTTTACTTCGCTGTTTAATATGTTTAAAAGCAAAATTGAGCGAGCCTCACCATCAGGCTCCTGATATATTGCTTGTATCCCTTGAAAAATACCTTCTGTAATCAAAACACTATCTCCGCTATGAGGTACATTTTCTTCGCTATATGTCATCGATGAAAGTTGAGGTATTTGTAATGTATCAATCACATCTTGAGGGACTGTGACAGGATATTGCCCAAATCGTACAAATGAGTTGACGCCACGCGTTGAATTAATAGTGGTGGTATGAATAACCTCAGGATCAAACTCGATAAAAAGGTAATTAGGGAAAAGAGGTTCTGTTACGGTTGTACGTTTTCCTCTTAATACCTTTTCTATTGTTACCATAGGTGTGAAACAGCTCACTTGCTGACGTTCTAAGTGTTCGATAGCACGAGGGATTTGCCCCCGTTTACAATACAGCAAGTGCCAGTTTTTCATAGTAGAGACAATAAGTTAGTTAATTTTAATTTAATTGATAATAGCAAATTTATAATTAAGGTAACAGTCATCTATTGGGTTTAAATAAAAATAGCCTAACGTGATTTTATACTGGAAAAAAAAGAGAAAAGCTGTGTTCATACGCAATAAAAGTGGGGGTTTTTGTTACTTTCAATTGGATCTCGGATAGAGGTAACAAGTTGACAAAAAAGTGATGGTAAAAACAAGAAAAAGCTTTCAAGATGATTATCTTAGAATTTTGTTCATAATTATAAAGAGGTTCTGTCATGGAAGTTTTTTTATTAAGTAACGGAAAAATTGCCGGGGATCCACGTTGGTTAAGCTATGCAAAAGATAATATCGATAGCATGATCAAAAAACGAGGTATTCGTTCTGCAGTATTAATTGCCTATGCTGTTATTCGTTCCGATCATGATCAACGTGCTCGTGATTTATCAGAAGTGTTAGGCATTGAAGTTACATGTATTGAACATTTTGATTCAGAAGTTGATGCAATCAATAATGCGGAATGTATTTTAGTTAGCGGCGGTAATACATGGTTATTAAACCAAATGTTGCATGAAAAAGGATTAGTTGTTCCAATTCAACGTGCAGTGCGTGAGCGTAATATTCCTTATATTGGTTGGAGTGCTGGCTGTAACGTTGCAACGCCAACAATTCGAACAACTAATGATATGCCAGTACGTTCCTCTGTAATTATGCCGTCACTCGGCTTGTTCCCTGTTCAAATTAACCCACATTACATTGATGCATCCATTAGTGGTCATATGGGTGAAACACGCGATGAGCGTATTGCTGAGTTCTGTGCAATCAACCCCGATGAGATTGTTGTGGCTATTCGTGAAGGGAGCTACTTATATATTCAAGGTGAAGAATTACGTTATTACAGCGCGAAAAATGAAGGTTTTAAAATCTTCCAACATGGAAAAACATTCCCTGAACAGTTTGATACTACATTACTTTCAGAATGGGTTCCATTCCGTTGTTTATAAGTATAGTAAACGCTATCAAATAAAAAGCATTGCATTTTAGTGAGTTATGCGTTTAGCTTATAGCGTCTCAAAGAGGGCTTAGCCCTCTTTTCTTTCACTCACTGGCTCGTAAGATTATGATGAAATACCGCGATTTAAGAGATTTCCTTTCATTATTAGAAAAAAAAGGTGAATTAAAACGTATCACCGTTGAAATAGATCCCTACCTTGAAATGACCGAAATAGCGGACAGAACTTTACGTGCCGGTGGGCCTGCACTGTTGTTTGAAAATCCAAAAGGATTTGATATGCCAGTGCTTTGTAACTTATTTGGTACACCAGAGCGTGTCGCAATGGGAATGGGGCAAGATGATGTTAAAGCCCTACACGAGGTTGGAAAGCTATTAGCTTTTCTAAAAGAGCCTGATCCTCCGAAAGGTTTTCGTGATCTCTTTGATAAGTTACCTAAATTTAAGCAAGTTTTAAATATGCCAACAAAACGCTTGAGCAAAGCCCCTTGTCAGGAGGTGGTTTTAACAGGTGATGACGTTGATTTAACGAAGATCCCTGTTATGCATTGTTGGCCTGAAGATGCGGCGCCTTTGATTACTTGGGGATTAACGGTGACTCGTGGTCCATTGAAAGAGCGCCAAAACCTAGGCATTTATCGTCAGCAAGTGCTGGGTAAAAATAAAGTGATTATGCGCTGGTTATCGCATCGTGGTGGTGCTTTAGATTTTCAAGAGTGGTGCCAAAAACACCCCGGAGAACGGTTCCCAGTTTCCGTCGCATTAGGGGCAGATCCTGCCACTATTTTAGGTGCGGTAACACCTGTGCCAGATACCTTATCTGAATATGCATTCGCGGGTTTATTGCGTGGTAATAAATCAGAAGTTGTAAAATGTCTTTCAAATGATCTCGAAGTACCAGCAAGTGCTGAAATTATCCTTGAAGGTTATATTGAGCCAGGAGAGCTCGCGCCAGAAGGGCCATATGGTGATCACACTGGTTATTATAATGAAATCGACTCTTTCCCTGTGTTTACTATTACGCATTTAACACGCCGTAAAGATGCAATTTATCATTCAACATATACCGGACGTCCACCTGATGAACCCGCGGTATTAGGTGTTGCACTTAATGAAGTACTTGTTCCGATATTGCAAAAACAATTTCCTGAAATTGTGGATTTTTATTTGCCTCCAGAAGGATGTTCTTATCGTTTAGCTGTTGTGACCATGAAAAAACAGTATGCGGGTCATGCTAAACGCGTGATGATGGGGGTTTGGTCTTATTTGCGACAATTTATGTACACTAAATTTGTGATTGTTTGCGATGATGATGTCAATGCAAGAGATTGGAAAGATGTGATTTGGGCAATTACGACCAGAATGGATCCTGCGAGAGATACTATTCTGATGGAAAATACGCCTATTGATTATCTCGACTTTGCTTCGCCTGTTTCTGGACTAGGGTCAAAAATGGGGCTTGATGCAACCAATAAATGGCCGGGTGAGACAGATAGAGAATGGGGCAGACCTATTGTGATGTCTGATGAAGTCAAGCAACGAGTCGATACTATTTGGGAACAGCTTGATATTCTTAAATAATAACAGAGGAACAACATGGCAATACTGAATTGTAAAGTCTCACTTGTTGAGCCGATGACAGATACGGTTTATCGGGTAAGATTATTACCTGATGGTGAATTTGATTTTCAGGCTGGGCAATATCTTTTAGCCGTTATGGATGAGCGTGATAAACGTCCTTTTTCTATAGCATCTATACCTGAAAATAAAGACTTTATTGAACTTCATATTGGTGCGTCTGAACTCAATCTTTATGCAATGGCTGTGCTTGATGTGATATTAGAGAAACAACAACTCACGATTGATGTTCCTCACGGAAATGCATGGTTTAGAAAAGAGAGCCAACGTCCGCTGTTATTAATTGCAGGAGGGACGGGATTCTCTTATACCCATTCTATTTTATTGGCGGCATTAGCTGAAAATCCACAGAGACCTATTACAATTTATTGGGGGGGAAGAGAGCGCATTCATCTCTATGATCTTAATGAATTACAAGAATTATCAGAGTTGCATCCTTCTTTAACGATTGTTCCTGTGGTTGAACAACCAGATGAGACTTGGCGAGGCAGAAAAGGGACTGTATTAACTGCAATAAGTGAAGATTTCGGTGATTTATCAGAATATGATATTTACATTGCAGGGCGTTTTGAAATGGCCAAAATAGCCAGAGATCGTTTTTGTAATGAGCGTAATGCGGATAAAACACGTCTATTTAGTGATGCTTTTGAATTTATCTGATAAAGCAACAATGCCTTGTTATTTGCCATTATTGTTGTTTTTAAAGCCATAAAAAAACCCGCCCCTGACGGCGGGAAAATGGTTTTTAACCATGCAATCGAAAAGAATACTTTTCTAACTATAAGAACGTGGATATACAGAATATCGCATTAAACACGTTCTATAATCGTTGCAATACCTTGTCCTAATCCAATACACATTGTCGCTAAGCCAAATTGTGCATCTTTACGTTCCATAATATTGAGTAATGAGGTTGTTATACGTGAACCGGAGCAACCTAAAGGGTGTCCTAAGGCGATTGCACCACCGTTTAAATTAATTTTGTCATCTAGACTTTCTAGCAAATTCATTTTTTTCATACAGGCTAATGATTGTGCTGCAAAAGCTTCATTGAGTTCAAAAATATCAATATCACCGAGTGTTAATCCAGCTTTCTTCAATGCAATTTCTGTGGCAGGAACAGGACCATAACCCATAATAGCGGGATCACACCCTGTAACAGCCATAGCACGAATAATAGCTCGAGGCTTTAAGTTGTGCGCTTTAGCATACCGTTCACTGGTGATAAACATCGCTGATGCACCATCAGAAACTGCCGATGAATTTCCTGCTGTAACAGAGCCTGTTGCGGGATCAAATACTGGCTTAAGCTGCGCTAAATCATCAAGACTTGGATTATAACGAATAACTTCGTCATTTCTGACATTAATGAAATTACCCTCTGTATCATGGCCATTGATAGCCACTATCTCATTATCAAAATAGCCTTGCTGTGTTGCAAGAGCGGCTAAATGGTGAGAACGATAAGCAAATTTATCTTGGTCTTCACGTGAAATTTGGAATGATTTAGCCAACATTTCTGCGGTTAACCCCATGGAAAATGAGGCTTTAGCGACAGAAAGATTAAGCGATGGATTAAAATCTGCATTATAAGTCATCGGTACATGACCCATATGCTCAACACCGCCAATTAATGCCACTTGGCTATCACCAAGCATAATTTGGCGAGCACCATCATGTAGTGCTTGCATTGATGAACCACATAGGCGGTTAACAGTGACAGCTGGCACTTTATGAGGAAGTTCTGCCAGCAACGCAGCATTACGAGCAATATTAAAACCTTGCTCTAAAGTTTGTTGTACACAGCCCCAAATCACATCACCAATATCATTTGGGTTAATATTAGGGTTGCGTTTTAGTAATGCTTGCATCAGGTGAGCAGAGAGATTTTCCGCTCTAACATGGCGAAAAGCACCACCTTTAGAGCGTCCCATCGGAGTACGAATACCATCAATTATGACAACCTTTTCCATTTCATCTCTCCTTAAGCGAGTTCTCTGATGTTAACATCTACTTTTGCGGGTTTTGGATAATAGGTTTCGTTGAGTTGCGCTTTCTGTTTTAAACTTTCAGGGATTTGATAGAGTGGCCCTAATGACGCATATTGCTGTGCATCAGCAACAAATTTCGCTGTCCCAATAGTATCGAGGTAACGGAATACACCACCACGGAAAGGAGGGAAACCTAAGCCATATACTAGTGCGATATCAGCTTCGGCCGGTGAAGCAATAATGCCTTCATCTAAACAACGAATAACCTCATTGATCATCGGGATCATCATGCGAGCAATAATCGTGTCTTCGCTAAACGCTTGTGTTTTACCCGCATTTTGTTGGATTAGTGTTTGAATGTGCCCATCAACCGTCTTTTGTTTTTTTCCTCGTTTATCAACAGAGTAATGATAAAAACCATGATTATTCTTTTGCCCATATCGCTGTTGTTCATATAACAATGCGATAGTATCACGTTCAATAGAGCCCATTCTGTCAGGGAAGCCTTGGGCCATGACTGCTTGAGCATGATTGGCAGTATCAATGCCTACAACATCAAGTAGATATGCTGGCCCCATTGGCCATCCAAATACTTTTTCCATCACCTTATCAACAGCAATAAAATCAGCACCGTCTCTTAGCAAGAGAGAGAATCCCGCAAAATAAGGGAAGAGGACTCGATTTACGAAAAAGCCGGGGCAATCATTAACAATAATTGGTGTTTTGCCCATTTTACTGGCGTAACTAACAACACGATTAATAGTCTGTTCACTGGTTTTTTCACCTTTAATAATTTCCACTAAAGGCATGCGATGAACAGGGTTAAAGAAATGCATACCACAGAAATTTTCTGGGCGTTTTAAGGATTTTGCGAGCAATGAGATAGGTATTGTTGAGGTATTAGAAGCAAGGATCGCGTTATCTGCTAATAATGCTTCTGTTTCTGCAAGTACCGTTGCTTTTACTTTTGGATTTTCAACAACGGCTTCAACCACAATATCTGCATCGCTGACAGAGGCATAATTTAGTGTTGGTTGAATAGAGGCGAGTGTTTTCGCCATATCAACAGCGGTCATGCGACCTTTCTCTTGGCGTTTTTGTAATAGGCTTAGCGCTTCATTCATACCCAGTTCAAGGGATTTTTGGTTAATATCTTTCATAATAACCGGAATACCTTTTAAGGCTGATTGGTAGGAAATTCCACCGCCCATAATACCCGCACCTAATACAGCTGCTTGTTTAGGTAATTCTGCATGCCGTTTTTTCGTAATATTTTTGACATACTGATCATTGAGAAAAATGCCGACTAAGGCTTTAGCAACATCAGTGCGCGTGAGTTTGACAAAACTTTCAGTTTCAAGAGCGAGTGCTTCATCTCTATTTAAGAAGGCTGCTTTTTCGATAGTTTTTACTGCGGTAATAGGGGCTGGGTAATGAGGGCCAGCTACTTTCATCACCATGCCTTTAGCTACACCAAAAGACATCTTATGTTCAAGTTCTGTCAACCTTAATGGCGTTGTTTTCGGATAACGTGCGGCCTTCCAATCAATCTTACCGTCAATCGCTTGCTCTATTAGAGAAAGTGCACTTTCTTTTAAGTTTTCCAATGGAACAATAGCTTGGATCAATCCATTTTGAAGTGCAGTTTGCGCATCAACATCTTTACCCGCAGTAATAATTTCTAATGCATTATCGACACCAATTAAACGAGGAAGACGTACCGATCCCCCAAAGCCGGGCATGATCCCAAGTTTGGTTTCCGGAAGGCCAATACGTAAATCAGGGGATGCAATACGGAAATCGGTCGCAAGTACACATTCGCATCCTCCACCAAGCGCATAACCATTGATAGCAGAGATGGTAGGAACGGGTAAATCTTCGAGTCGACTAAAGATTTGATTCGAAAAGTGTAGCCACTGAGTCAATTCTTCTTCAGGGGCATCAAATAGGGATAGAAACTCAGTGATGTCAGCACCGACAATAAAGGCAGGTTTTTCAGAACGTAAAATAACACCTTTTAGATCTTGTGTTGCTTCTAATACGGTTAAAGCTTCGCTTAGCATCGCAACTGTTTTGGTATCTAATTTATTAATAGAGCCTTTGGCGTTAAAAACGAGTTCAACAATACCTTGTTTCACCCAATTGACTTGAATATTTTCGCTTTGATAGAGCATTTGTATTCTCCCTAAAAGTATAGACTGGTATGACCAGATAATAAGAGTGTGAATACAATGTTAAATAAATGCAAATATTCGATTAATAAATTGCAAGGAGGATCACAGTGAAATTACTTAACTTATTGAATTTTATGATGTTGCTTTATTTGGTAAAAAAAAGTGAAATAAATTGCTAATAATCTATTTTTGTTATGGTGTTAGCCACTAAAAGAGTTGGCGTGTTAAGCTGAATTATTAACAATGAATAAGATAAGGTCATTAATAATGGAAAAATTGCTCTCTCTGTACCAAGAACATATCAAAACTCTACAAAATCGTACGCGTGATGCTTTATCCAGACACCATCTTGATTCCGTATTAATTCATTCTGGTGAGCCTATTCGTATTTTTCTTGATGACAGTGATTACCCTTTTAAAGTTAATGCGCATTTTAAGGCATGGGTACCTGTGACGGATGTCCCCCATTGCTGGTTATTAGTTGATGGTGTTAATAAACCAAAATTATGGTTTTATTCTCCAGTTGATTATTGGCATAGTGTTGAAGCCTTACCAAGTAGCTATTGGACGCATGAAATTGAATTAATTCATCTAAAAAATGTTGATGATATTCAAAAAGAACTTGCGCCTTATATTAATAAGAATACTGCTTATATTGGCCCAAATACGCAACGAGCTGGATCATTAGGCGTAAGTATTGATAATATTAATAATCAATCTCTTCTTAATTATTATCATTACTATCGTGCCTATAAGACAGGTTATGAATTAGCCTGTATGCGTGAAGCTCAGAAAATGGCAGTGAATGGTCATATTGCTGCACGCGAAGCTTTCCAAGCGGGATTAAGTGAATTTGATATTAATATGGCGTATTTAATGGCAACAGGTCATCGTGATACCGATGTACCTTATGGGAATATTGTTGCATTAAATGAGCATGCGGCTGTGTTGCATTACACTAAATTAGATCATGAATCACCAGATGAATATCGTAGTTTCCTGATTGATGCTGGCGCAGAATATAATGGTTATGCTGCTGATATAACTCGTACTTATAGCGCAAAAGAAAATCATGAGTTTACGTCTTTAGTTAAAGATATGAATGATGCACAACAAGCGTTGATCGCAACGATGAAAGCGGGTGTGCGTTACACGGAATACCATGTTCAAATGCATCAACGTATTGCTGGATTACTCAATAAATACGGTATTGTGAAAGGTGTTAGTGAAGAAGAGATGGTGAGTGCTGGCTTAACGACACTATTTTTGCCTCATGGTTTAGGGCATGCTTTAGGTCTGCAAGTTCATGATGCTGCTGGGTTTATGCAAGATGATAAAGGAACTCATTTAGCGGCTCCTGCTATGTATCCATTCTTACGTTGTACACGTATTGTTGAACCTGGCATGGTATTAACGATTGAACCTGGATTTTACTTCATCGATTCTTTATTAGAGCCTTGGAAAGAAGGGAAATACAGCACTCATTTTAATTGGAAGCAAATTGAACACTTCAAACCCTTTGGTGGCATTCGTATTGAAGATAATATTATTATCCACGATAACAAAATTGAAAATATGACTAGAGACTTACACTTAGCCTGATGAAAGCGTATTTGATCCCCGCTGAAACGGTAGAGTTCAGTGAAGAAATAAAGAAAAGCCGTTTTATTACATTTATTGCTCACACTGAGGGTATTGATGCAGCTAAAGCTTATATTCAGTCTATCAAAGAGCAATTTCCTGATGCCCGACATCACTGTTGGGCTTTTGTTGCTGGCAGGCCAGATGATTCGCAACAATTAGGATTCTCTGATGATGGTGAACCAACAGGTACTGCGGGAAAACCTATTCTAGCTCCTCTTTTGGGAAGTGGAATGGGGGAAGTAACTGCAGTTGTTGTTCGGTATTTTGGCGGGATCAAATTAGGAACAGGAGGGTTGGTTCGTGCTTATGGTAGTGGTGTTCAGCAGGCATTAAAAATATTATCAACAAAGACAAAAGTGCCACAATTGCGCTTTAATGTAGAGTGTGAATATTCACTTGTTTCATTACTTGAACAAGTCGTTGAACAATATCAAGGGCAAGTGCTCTCAAGCGAATATACCGATAAAGTCACATTTATTCTTTCATTGCCAGCTGTACATAGTGATGAAGTGGAAATTAAACTACGCGATATGAGTCGTGGTAGTATGCAATTAATCCCATTAGATAAAAATGAATAATCTTTGCTACCAAGGAAATCGCTAAATGCATTTTCGTTCAATAACCCGTATTGTCGGACTGCTCGTTATCTTATTTTCTGTCACGATGATCATTCCTGGTATTGTCGCATTAATATACCGAGATGGTGCCGGACGAGCATTTAGCCAAACATTTATTGTTGCATTGATCATTGGGTTAATGCTGTGGATCCCTAACCGAAATAAAAAAAGTGAGCTTAAGCCTAAAGAAGGTTTTCTTATTGTAGTTTTATTTTGGACTGTGTTAGGCAGTGTGGGGGCATTACCGTTTATTTTCTCTGAACAACCACATCTTTCTATTACAGATGCGTTTTTTGAATCTTTCTCTGGGCTGACAACAACGGGTGCCACAACCTTAGTGGGGCTAGATTCCTTACCTAAAGCTATTTTGTTTTATCGACAAATGCTCCAATGGTTAGGGGGGATGGGGATAATTGTATTAGCTGTTGCTATTCTTCCACTTTTAGGTGTTGGGGGAATGCAGCTATATCGCGCAGAAATGCCGGGGCCATTGAAAGATAATAAAATGCGTCCTCGAATTGCAGAAACAGCAAAAGCACTTTGGCTTATCTATGTTTTGCTTACAATTATTTGTGCTCTAGCGTTATGGATTGCAGGCATGGATGTGTTTGATGCTATTTCTCATAGTTTTTCCACTATTGCGATTGGCGGGTTTTCTACTCACGATGCCAGTATTGGCTATTTTAATAGCCCAACCATTAACATCATTATTGGTGTATTCCTTTTAATTTCTGGCTGTAATTTTGGTTTACACTTCGCCGTATTAACAGGAAGAAGTCTTAATATTTATTGGCGTGATCCTGAATTTCGTATGTTTATCTCAATCCAATTGGGATTAGTCATTATCTGCAGCGGTATTCTTTGGCTTTATTCTGTATATGATTCAGGATGGATAACCATAAATCAGGCTTTTTTCCAAGTTGTCTCTATGGCTACAACCGCAGGTTTTGCAACAGACAGTTTTGCACAATGGCCTGCATTTTTGCCTCTTCTATTATTATGCTCTGCTTTTATTGGTGGATGTGCAGGGTCAACGGGTGGTGGATTAAAAGTGATCCGAATATTACTTTTATTCTTACAAGGAAATCGTGAATTAAAACGTCTTGTTCACCCGAATGCAGTCTATACCATCAAGCTTGGTCATCGGGCATTACCCGAACGTATTATTGAGGCCGTCTGGGGATTTTTCTCCGCTTACGCTTTGGTCTTTATTATTAGCTTAATGTTGTTGATAGCAACAGGGGTTGATGAGTTCTCTGCATTTTCTGCTATTGCAACAACGTTAAATAATCTTGGTCCTGGATTAGGCATTGTCGCTGATAACTTTACGACAATGAATCCGGCAGCAAAATGGATACTCGTCGTAACAATGTTATTTGGACGACTAGAAGTTTTCACATTATTAGTTTTATTTACCCCAACGTTTTGGCGTGATTAATCTAATACAAGGAGTGATGTATGAGCGCGCTATTGTTGTATTGTAGTACTGATGGTCAAACTAAAAAGATCATGACACAAATCGCCAACGAATTAAGACAACACGGTTATGAATGTGATGTGAGAGATTTAACCTCTGTTCAGCAGAGTTTAAATTTATCTGCTTATAATAAAGTATTAGTGGGTGCTTCTATTCGTTATGGTTACTTTAATAAAGCTCTCGATAAATTTATCACTCGTCATCTTGCACAATTAAATAGTATGCCGTCCGCATTCTTTGGCGTTAATCTTACTGCAAGAAAAGCGGAAAAGAATACACCTGAGACGAATGCTTATATGCGTAAATTTTTAGATAAGACTCCGTGGAAGCCAACGTTAACGGGGGTATTTGCTGGCGCACTTTTTTATCCTCGTTATAAATGGATTGATAGAGTCATGATCCAGTTAATTATGAAGATGACAAAAGGTGAAACAGATCCAACAAAAGAAATTGAATATACGGATTGGAATAAAGTAAGTGAATTTGCCACTCATTTTGCCAAGATTGAGTGATATCTCTCCTTTTTTGTTGGGTTTTTATACGTCTTGTTGGCGTTTTGAACGAACAGAAAATTATTTTAAAAAAACACTTGCGCTAATCCGAGATCTCCCTATAATGCGCATCCACTGACCGACGATGAGCTGACAACAGCCACGAAGGACAGCGAAGAGAAAAGAAAAAAGTTTGAAAAAACT
>OJIY01000106.1_pt1 | contig 75648 bp, 65 predicted proteins | sample 1596061 | NCBI WGS metagenome assembly OJIY01 (sample SAMEA4350111, study PRJEB24818) | metagenome | biome: human; feature: gut; material: faeces | place: Denmark | collected 2013-09 | reverse complement strand
AGGGAATTCTTGACAGGAATTCATCTTTGGGTTATGCTAGATAATGTTTGAAAATAAGGATTTTTCAGGTATGTTTATGTACAAGTAAAAACAGCTTTTTGGCCGGCAACGGCCTGAGGCTGGAGAAATGAGAGGGATATATCAGATGGGAAAGATTATACTGACCGGTGACCGCCCCACAGGACGGCTTCACGTAGGACATTATGTAGGCTCCTTAAAACGCAGGGTGGAGCTGCAGAATTCAGGAGAGTTTGATGAAATTTATATCATGATAGCCGATGCCCAGGCGCTGACCGACAATGCAGACAATCCGGAAAAGGTGCGCCAGAATATTATAGAGGTGGCTTTGGACTACCTGGCATGCGGACTGGACCCGGAGAAATCCGTTCTGTTCATCCAGTCACAGGTGCCCGAGCTGTGCGAGATGACATTTTACTATATGGATTTAGTGACCGTATCCAGGCTTCAGCGCAATCCCACTGTAAAGTCTGAGATTCAGATGCGTAATTTTGAGGCCAGCATTCCTGTGGGCTTTTTCACATATCCAATCAGCCAGGCAGCGGATATCACTGCCTTTAAGGCAACCACTGTTCCGGTAGGCGAGGACCAGGCGCCCATGATTGAGCAGACCAGGGAAATTGTACACAAATTTAACAGTGTCTACGGGGAGACTCTGGTAGAGCCGGACATCCTTCTGCCGGACAATAAGGCGTGTCTGCGCCTGCCTGGCGTAGACGGCAAGGCCAAGATGAGCAAATCCCTTGGAAACTGTATTTACCTGTCTGATTCCGAGGAGGAGGTAAAGAAAAAAATCATGTCCATGTTCACCGACCCAAACCATCTGAGGGTGGAGGACCCGGGACAGGTGGAGGGAAATCCGGTGTTTATTTATCTGGATGCATTCTGCCGGGATGAGCATTTTGAAACATATCTGCCGGATTACAAGAACCTGGATGAGCTGAAGGCCCATTACACCAGAGGCGGTCTGGGCGATGTGAAGGTGAAGCGGTTCCTCAACAGTGTGCTTCAGGATGAACTGCGGCCAATCCGTGAGCGCCGCAGGGAAATTGCCAAGGACATTCCTGCAGTTTACCGTATCCTGGAGGAAGGCAGCCGCAAGGCGGAACAGAAGGCGGCCGAGACTCTGGCAGAGATGAAGAGGGCTATGAAAATCAACTATTTTGAGGATAAGGAGCTGATTGCAGAACAGGCTGAGCGGTTCAGGACTGAGATGCAGTAGGCTTTAGCAGAGGAAAATAAAGGGATAAAGGCTCCGGCAGAAAAGGCCGGGGTCTTTTTCTGTTACATGGTACCACATCAACAAAATCCAGCAGAATTTTTCAGAAAAAACCATTGACTCTGCCCTTAGGTCAGAGATTATACTTGTAGCAGATTCGAATCAGGTAAACAGTAAATGAATGGAGGAGCGTAACATGCTGACCATAGGACAGATGTCAAAAGTATGCGGGGTGAGTGTGAAGACACTGCGTCATTATGATAAGATAGGCCTTTTAAAGCCCCAAAAAACAGATGAGATAAACGGATACCGGTACTATGAGGATGCTCAGATTGGCACCATGCTTTTGATTGGAAGGCTGAAACGCTATGGTTTCTCCCTTACGGAAATCCAGAGTCTGCTTACCATCCCGGACAGCAGGGAATTGCTGCGGCAGCTGCACAAACAAAGGTTCCGCCTGGAGCGGCAGATGGAGCATATCTCCATAACCATCAGGGAAATGGGGTATCATCTGGAAGAGTTTGAAAGGACAGGTGACATTATGAGTTATCAGAACAATTATGAGATTCAGATAAAGGAAGCAGAGGAGCAGGTCCTCATTACACAGAGACATAAAATGTCAGTGGAGGAATTCGGCACATATTACGGAAAGATATATGAAAAGATTGCCAGGGAGCACCTGACCATAAACGGGGTGGTCATGGCCATCTATCATGACCAGGAATTTGACCCGGCTTACAGCGATATTGAGCTGGGAGTGGGGATTACGGAGCGGGAAAAGGCTGATTTTGTCATGCAGGGATGCTTGTGTGCAACTACCATTCACAAGGGAGCGTATTCCGGACTGCCGGATGCATACGGCGCCATCGTGGCCTGGATTAACGCCAACGGCTATCACATGAATGGGATGCCCTATGAGATTTACCGCAAGACCCAGTTTGACAAGCTCCCGCCGGATGAGTGGGTGACAGAGATTTTCTTCCCGGTGAAAAAGTAAAGAACAGGGAGGCCGCAAAGGCCTCTTGATTTTGCAGGGCCTTGTTTTGAATTTTATGAAGATATCCTTAATATACAGGGCCCGCCATTGACTTGCCTTCTTTGGTCCAATATACTGGATAATATAGTAAATTTTGTCCGGGCAAGGGAATAGCGGGGCGGACTGCTGAACAAAGGGCGCACTGGAATGGGATGGGGAGGATATATGGCACAGCATGAAATCATGAAGGGCAGGTACAGCAGATACAGACTGTTCTGGACAAAGGATATTTATGACAGACAGGGGACCGGACGCCTGTTTCTGTCAGCAGTCAGGGATAACGGTGACTCTCCGGTACTGCGCGGTGACTCCCCGGTACTGTGCGCGGACTCCCCTGTACTGCGCGCGGACTCCCGGGCTTCCGCCGTGAACATGTCAGAGGCAGCACTGGCATTGGAACAATATAATGACAGCCTGGAACGGATTGTGTATGGGAAAAAGGAGGAACGAAAGCTGTACCTGGGAAACGGATGCAGCCTTACAGCCTGCAAAGACCATGAGCTGGAGCTCTCACCCATGTTTGGCAACTGTCTGGTAAAGCGTCTGCCGGAGGGAACGGTGTTTGGCTGCTTAAGGCGCCATAAGGGATATCTCCAGACGGCAGGTCTGATTTGCAGGGAGGACAGACGGCCTGCACTTATGAACCTATTGGCATCCAGCGGCGTTGGGCGTATCACCAGGGCGGGTACCATGTCGTCACCGTTTGCGGGAGAGGCACACGATGGGGAATATGCCCTGAGAAGATATGTAAGATTTGTCAGTCAGGAACAATGACAGCGTGTATGGAAACGATAGAAGCGGCTATGGGACATAAAGGAGGAGTCATATGGCATTGGAGTATCGCTTTGCCGTCAGGGATGATTTGGATTTTCTTGTCCGGATGCGGATAAGGGATTTAAAGATGTTTTCCCGGTGTGAGGCAGGAACGGAATTGGAGGAATCCATACGGGGGTTTTACGGGAATAAAATGAAGGAAAATGCCTGTCATACACTTTTGGGATATTCAGGAAAAGAGCTGGCCGCCACGGCCACCCTGTACTTTTACGATGTGCTGCCGTCCAATGAGAATCCCAGGGGACGTGTGGGACAGATTACCAATGTGTGGGTGAATGAGGCATTTCGCTGTCAGGGCATTGCCACACAGATGGTGGAGAGACTGATGGAAAAGGCCGGGAAAGAGGCTGGAATGGTATGTCTGAATTCCTCCGAACAGGCTCTGGGTATGTACAGGAGGATGGGATTTTCAGCTAAAGAGAGGTACCTGGTTTACTATTTTAACTGATGGTGTATAAGTTTTCGCAATGGGGTTGGAGAACCGGAGGACAGAATATGGGGAATGAGGATAGAAAGGACAGGGAAAATGACCAGCCAATGAAACGGCTGCTTATATGGGGAGCGGGCGACCAGGGAATTGTGACCCTGGATTGCGCATTGGCCATGAAGAGATACAGCTGTATTGATTTCATGGAATTAAAGGAAAAGGGACACCGTCCCATTCCGGGCCGCCGGATATTCAGGGAAGAAGGGAATTTGTGGGATGTCATGAAATCCTATGATGAGGTAATCGTTGCCACGGGCAGCAATGATTTGCGTGAGAAGAAAATTTCCAGGCTTAAGTCCCTGGGTATTCCGCTGGCTGTAATCATTCATCCAACGGCAGTTATAAGTCCTCTTTCCAGAATAGAAAAGGGCTGTACCATACATGCCGCCGCCGTGATAAATGCATGTGCATCCATAGGAACAGGCTGCATCATAAATACCCAGGCTGATATTGAACACGACTGCGCGGTGGAGGACTATGTAAACGTCTGCCCCAAGGTGTCCATGGCAGGTCACACCATTGTGGGGAGAAAAACATTTCTGGGCATCGGATGCACAATCATAGATGGAATTAGGATTGGAATGGAGGCCACTGTGGGGGCAGGGGCCGTGGTGGTGCGGGATGTACCCGACTATGCGGTGGTGGCGGGTGTTCCTGCAAAGGATATAAGAAAATCTGCAGATTGAAACAATGAGTACAGATTTGCACCGGATGCAGGTAACGGCTATGAATTATGAAACTGGCTTTAATGGTGATGATGCTCCTTTTGGTGGCAACCGGTATCCCGGCAGCCCGTTTCACTGCCGAAAGATTCTGTGTGCCCCTTTATCTCCTTCATGGATTTATCCTTAAATTCATCCAGCGTAGCCTGGGGGTCCGCGGTAAGGAGTTCCTGAATGGCATAATACTTGCCCAGAGACATTCCGTGCTGGTGGGCTTCCTCGCACATATGGCTGTCCACGCTTGCATACTCTGCCTGTACGCCGTGGCACTGCATTAAGGCCGTGTCCACGCATTCCTGAAGGCTTGAGAGCATCTGGTGGTTGCCGTCTTTTGTCTCCAGGGTGATGGATACAAGGGCGCCGTTCTTCAGATACTGCTGCATGGCATCGCTGCCCAGCAGAAGCGCCAGCGCTTCTTCGTATTCCAGATGTTTAAGCGAAAGAGACCGGAGGACGGTGTCGCTCTCCTCCCCGTAAGTGGTCTGGTCCACCACCTTACCCCAGCGGTTAATGTCCAGCTCAATGCTGGGATTCACATCAATGCTGATGACGGCTGCTTCTGTGTAGTACAGGCTGTAGCCGCCCAGGCCGCTGGTGGCAAAGAGCAGAAAACAGGCAAGAGATACGGCCCACTTCATTTTGCGGGAGGCCGGTTTTCTGCTGCGGCCCATGTGTTTTAGCACATAGTCACAGGTTTGTTCCTTCAACATTTCATTACAGGCAACTGTATCAAATGCATCATGTATATTCTGTTTCACCCTCATCACCTCCCAGCATTTTTTTAAGCTCGGCTTTCGCTCTTGACAGATGTGTATATATGGTATTGACGTTTTTATGTAGGATACCAGCAATCTCCACAGCTGAATAGCCCTGGTAATAATGCAGATAGACAATGATTCTGTATTTACCGGGCAGCTTCATCACGGATTCCAGCACATGGGACAGGTCCGGCCGCTCCGTGTCAGCCATGGACATGGCTTCTTCCAGGGAGCAGGTGTGTGTCCGGAAGAAGCTGCGCAGCAAATCTTTGCACCGGTTCACGGACACCCGGATCAGCCATGCTTTTTTATGTTCTTCAGAATCAAAGGGTTCAGAAAAAAGGGCGTATTTCAAAAACACATCCTGAAACACGTCCTCTGTGTCACTTTCATTTTTCATATAGACAAAGCAGATATGTTTTACCATATCCGCGTATTGTCCAATTGTCTGCTCTACATCTGATTCCTGCCGCATAGCTGCTCCATGTGTCTGATACTGCCCATTGCAGTACTTTTTTCCTATCTGTGATGCGAACCGCAGCCGCGTCCGCGTCCGCCATGATGCCCGTTTCCGCTGTGGCAGCCGTATCCTGAGGCGCCGGAGGGAGATGTGCGCCCATGGTTCCCGTCCGGACATACCCAGTCTCCGTCCTCGGTCCAGTGGCCGTCACAGTCACCATGTTCGTGGCTCCTGCAGTATTCATAATCCGTACAATCCGCATATCCTCTGGGACAGGTCCAGTCAGCGCCCCATGCAAGGCTGCTTCCTGCTGCGGTTAACAGGATGCCTGTGGCTGCTGCTGTCATTATAGTTCTGATTTTCATGTATTTCAATCTCCTTTTTTAATTGGTTCATTACTAATACGATTGGCAGGGGAGAATCCTTTCAACTATTTGAAATCCTTTTTAAATATTTTTCCGGCCGGGCAATACGCTTGTGAAAGTTCCGTGATTTTGATATACTTACCTAATGTACAGGCTTTAGACATACAATCTGAAATACATAAAAAGGAATGAAATGACATGGGTACCTGGAATTCCAGAGGCTTAAGGGGGTCCACCCTTGAAGATTTGATTAACCACACCAACGATATGTACAGGGAGAAGAAGCTGGCGCTGATACAGAAGATACCGACTCCCATTACTCCCATAGAAATTGATAAATCCAGCCGCCACATCACCCTGGCCTATTTTGACCAGAAGAGTACAGTGGACTATATCGGGGCTGTACAGGGGATTCCGGTGTGTTTTGATGCAAAGGAATGCGCGGTAAAGACATTTCCTCTTCAGAACATCCATCCCCACCAGATTGAGTTCATGCGGGAATTTAAGGAACAGGGCGGCATTGCATTTATTATTCTCTATTTTACCGGCCTGGACGAGATATATTATCTGCCTTTTGAGCAGATAGAAGGATTCTGGAAGCGGATGGAGGACGGGGGGAGAAAGAGCTTTACCTACGATGAGGTGGACAAGAACTGGCGGGTCCGTTCCCACGCAGGCTTTCTGGTACACTATCTGGAGGAAATACAAAAAGACCTGGAAAAATCTGATTGACAGCCCCATGAATTTCTTCTATAATGGAACAATCACGTTAATGAATTAGCACTTTACCATAAGAAAGTAAACAAGGGTGAAAGTGGACGAAAAAGCATAAAGGCAGGGAACAGGATGGCAGGGAATAATCGGTTGATTCATACGCCGGAGGGCGTAAAGGACAGTTATAACGGGGAATGCAGGAAGAAGCTGGCAGTTCAGGAAAAGATTCTGGATACCTTTTACCTGTACGGATATGAGCATATCCAGACTCCGAGTTTTGAATATTTTGATATTTTCAGCAAGGACAGGGGAAGCGTGCCGGACAGGGAGATGTTTAAGTTCTTTGACAGGGATAACAACACCCTGGTGCTGAGGCCGGATATGACACCGGCTGTTGCCCGCTGCGTTGCCAAGTATTTTATGGACGATGATATGCCCCTGCGGCTGTGCTATCTGGAACGCACCTTTAAGAATAACAGCAGCTACCAGGGACGCCTTAAGGAACGGGCCGAAACAGGGGCTGAGCTGATAGGGGATGATTCCGAGGACGCGGATGCCGAGATGATAGCCATGGTCATTGACAGCTTAAGGCAGGCAGGACTTAAGGAGTTCCAGGTGGAACTGGGACAGGTGGCATTTTACAGGAGCCTTCTTAAGGAGGCCGGACTGGAAGAGGATGTGGAGGAGGAGCTGAACCAGTACATTGAAAATAAAAACTATTTTGCTGTGGAGGGGCTGCTTAAGAACCAGCCCATGGACGAGGGGCTTAAACAGGCATTTCTGAAGCTGCCGGAACTGTTTGGCTCCCTGGAGCAGATGCAGGAGGCAAAGAAGCTTACCTCCAATCCCGCAGCCCTGGCTGCCATTGAGAGGCTGGAGAAGGTCCACTCCATTCTGGAGAGCAGGGGGCTGGAAGCCTATGTGTCCTACGACCTGGGTATGCTCAGCAAATACCAGTATTATACGGGAATCATTTTCAAGGCCTATACCTATGGAACCGGGGATTATATTGTCACCGGAGGCCGGTATGACAAGCTGCTGGTGCAGTTTGGGAAGGATACGCCCGCGGTGGGATTTGTGATTGTGGTGGACCAGCTGATGGCAGCCCTTTCCAGGCAGCAGATTGATGTTCCGGTGACGCTGGTGAATACGGTGATACTCTATGAGACATCGGCCAGGGACCAGGCCCTGTGGCTGGGCAGCTATTTCAGGGACAGGGGGATGGCTGTCCAGTCCATGAAGAAAAAGGAACTGGTGCCGGTGGAGGATTACAAGGCCATGGCAGTGCAGCGGGGCATGCGCAATGTCCTGTACCTTAAGGGGGATGGGACCACAGTGACAGCCATGGATACGGTGAACGGGAATATGGACCAGATACCCATCACCGCTTACGAGTAAATGCAGGGAGGCCGTGAAGAAAGATGAGATATTTGACCATAGCGCTAGCCAAAGGAAGGCTTGCGAACAAAGCAATGGAGATGTTTGAGGCAATCGGCATTTCCTGCGATGAGATGAAGGATAAGGCGTCCAGAAAGCTTATCTTTGTAAACGAGGACCTGGGAGTCCGGTTTTTCCTTGCAAAGGCCAATGATGTGCCTACATACGTGGAATACGGGGCGGCAGACATCGGCATTGTGGGAAGGGATACCATACTGGAGGAGGGCCGCAAGCTCTACGAGGTTATGGACCTTGGCATGGGAAAGTGCAGGATGTGTGTCTGCGGACCCGAATCAGCCAGGGAACGGCTGGAACACCATGAGCTAATCCGGGTGGCCACCAAGTACCCTAACATAGCAAAGGATTATTTTTACAACCAGAAGTACCAGACCGTGGAAATCATCAAGCTCAACGGCTCCATTGAGCTGGCCCCCATTGTGGGATTGTCCGAGGTAATCGTGGATATCGTGGAGACAGGTTCCACCCTGCGTGAGAACGGGCTTATGGTGCTGGAGGAAGTGTGCAGCCTGTCCGCCAGGATGGTGGTGAACCAGGTGAGCATGAAGACTGAAAATGAACGCATCACGGCCATTATCAAGAAATTCCAGGCATACCTTAAGGAGCATGCAAAGAAGTAAGGAAAACGGAGGAATGTAAGACATGAGAATCGTGACATTAGACAATAAGTCCATGGAAAATATTCTGGCGGACATGTTAAAGCGGGACCCCAATCATTACGACAGCTATACCCAGACCGTCCAGGCCATTGTGGACGATGTGAAGGCCAGGGGAGATGAGGCGCTGTTCGAGTATACAAAGCAGTTTGACGGTGCGTCGCTGGATGCGGACAGCATACGGGTGACACAGGAGGAAATCGATGAGGCCATGAAACAGGTGGAGCCGGACCTTTTGAACGTCATGGAGAGGTCCATGGACAATATCCGCCGTTATCACGAAAAACAGAGGCAGAACAGCTGGTTTGATGCCCAGCCCGACGGTACCATCCTGGGCCAGAAGGTGACTGCCTTAGAGAGTGTGGGTGTTTATGTGCCGGGCGGCAAGGCGGCTTATCCGTCCTCTGTTCTGATGAACATTATCCCGGCCGGGGTGGCGGGAGTGAAGCGCATCGCCATGGTGACGCCGCCGGGAAAGGACGGAAAGGTGAATCCGGTGACCCTGACAGCGGCCCACATGGCAGGGGCCACAGAGGTCTATAAGGCAGGCGGGGCCCAGGCAGTGGCTGCCCTGGCTTTTGGCACGGCCTCCATTCCCAGGGTGAATAAAATCGTGGGTCCGGGCAATATCTTTGTTGCACTGGCAAAAAAGGCTGTCTATGGCCATGTAAGCATTGACAGCATAGCAGGCCCCAGCGAAATCCTGGTGATTGCCGACGACAGCGCCAACCCGCGCTTTGTGGCAGCCGACCTTTTAAGCCAGGCCGAACACGATGAGCTGGCATCCTCCATTCTGGTAACCACCAGCATGGAACTGGCGGTAAAGGTGTCAGATGAGGTGGATGGCTTCCTGAAGGTGCTGTCACGCAGTGATATTATAAGAAAGTCCCTGGACAATTACGGTTATATCCTGGTGGCCGAATCCATGGAAAAGGCAGTGGAGACAGCCAACAGCATTGCGCCGGAGCACATGGAAATCGTGACCAGAAACCCCTTTGAGGTCATGACCAGGATTCAGAACGCAGGCGCCATCTTTATCGGGGAGTACAGTTCGGAGCCTTTGGGAGATTACTTTGCAGGCCCGAACCACATCCTGCCCACCAACGGGACGGCTAAGTTCTTCTCGCCCCTTGGCGTGGATGATTTCATCAAGAAATCCAGCATCATCTATTATTCCAGGGAGGCCCTTGAGGCGGCCCATAAGGACATAGAGGCATTTGCCGAGTCAGAGCACCTGACAGCCCATGCAAATTCCGTCAGAGTGCGTTTTGAACAGTAGGGAGGTATGACGAATATGGAACGGATTGCATCCATTACCCGGGACACCAATGAGACGCAGATATCCATGACCCTTAACCTGGATGGTTCCGGTAAAGGAAACATAAGCACAGGCATAGGTTTTTTTGACCATATGTTAAACAGCTTTGCCCGCCATGGCTTTTTTGACCTGGAGCTTACGGTCAAAGGAGATTTGGATGTGGATACCCACCACACCATCGAGGATACGGGAATCGTGCTGGGGCAGGCCATCCGCAGAGCAGTGGGGGACAAGAAGGGCATTGTGCGCTACGGCTCCCAAATCCTGCCCATGGATGAATCCCTGGTGCTCTGCGCCCTGGACCTTTGCGGCAGGCCGTACCTGGTTTACGATTTGGTTCTGGACCGGGAAAAGGTGGGGGATTTGGAGACTGAAATGGTACGGGAATTCTTTTACGCTGTCTCCTATGGAGCAGAGATGAACCTTCATTTAAAGCAGCTTTCAGGGAGTAACAACCACCATATCATTGAGGCTGCCTTCAAGGCATTTGCCAAGGCCCTGGACGGCGCGGCTGCGGCGGAACCCCGTCTGTCGGGCGTGCTTTCCACCAAGGGGAGCCTGTAGCGTGGGCGGTATGCCCTCCCTGTCCCGGAAGATGACAATGCTCCGTTATCTGGATATACGGCTCTATGTCCTGGTCCTGTGCCTGATTCTGGGATTGTCGGCGGCATTGTCCGGCTTTTTCCTGGAGAGGGTGGCCGTACAAAATTATGAGGAGGAGCTGGCTGCTCCGGTTCTCTTTGATGTCTCCGGGCCGGAGGGGTACAGCTATGTCCGGCTCCAGTATCTGACAGACAGCTTTGTGGAGCATGTAAAGAGCAAAAAACAGTACTATTTTGGGTTTGATTTCATGTTCCGCCCCTATATTATTTCTATGAAAGGGGAGCTGCCGGAAAATCTGAAGGAGCTGATGGAATACACGTACAGCGATGGTCTTCTGGAGCCGCCGGCCCCTGTGGATGTCTATGGATTTGGGGAACCCATTCAGTCAGAGCTTATGGGATATGCAAGGGAATCCTACAGCCTGATGTGGGAGGAAACCCAGATTCCCATGACCATGGAGGAAATGTCGGGTATTGTTGGAAACTATTATCTGGATGCAGAGCCCAGGACATTTCTGGAGCAGTATCCCATGGGGCTGCTGTTTTATGCGGTACCGGCAGTCCTTCTGGCAGGAGCTGTTTTCTGCGGTATCTTATACCGCAGGAGACTGAAGGGCCAGGACAGGCGGCTGGCAGGGCGTTATGAAGAACTGGCGGAAGCGGACAGGGAGCTGGCAGGAGCCGGAGCGTATATAAAGGGTATGAGGGTATATCTCACGGAACATTTCATCATTTCCGCCTCATATCAGTTTGAGGCAGTGTCCTATGCCCGGCTGCAGCAGGCGGAATACAGCTCAGGCATGGTCATCGGGGTGACAGAGGACGGGATTGCCCATATCCTGGCAGCAGGGCAAAAGTGCAGGACGTATGGAGCCGCGCTTGCCGGGGAGATTAACCGGCGGATTGGGATGCAGGGATGTTCCTTGTCCCCGGAGCATGGAGACATGGAGAAAATAACAGAATAAGAGGAGATTCATATGCAGTTATATCCGGCAATCGATATGAAGAACGGACAGTGTGTCCGGTTAAAACAGGGGGCATTTAAGGATATCACCATATACTCGGACGCCCCGGAAAAGGTGGCTGCTTACTGGCAGGAGAAGGGTGCGTCCTTCCTGCACCTGGTGGACCTGGACGGCGCGCTGGCAGGTTATTCCGTCAATGAGGAGGCCATACGGAGGATTGCGGAAACAATCTCCATCCCCATTGAGCTTGGGGGCGGCATCCGTTCCGGGGAAGCGGTGGAGCGTATGCTGGGCCTTGGGGTCAGGCGTGTTATCATCGGAACCAAGGCAGCGGAACACCCGGAATTCCTCAGGGATATGGTAAAGGAATACGGCGAGGATGCCATTGTGGCCGGGGTGGATGCCAGGGACGGCATGGTGGCCGTGGAGGGATGGGAGAAAGTCAGCGCCCTCACCGCCTCCAGCCTGTGCCTTATCATGAAGGAATATGGCGTCAAGCACATTGTCTATACCGACATATCCAGGGACGGCATGCTGTCAGGCCCCAATGTGGAGGCCACAAGGAAGCTTACAGAGGATACAGGACTTGACATCATAGCCTCCGGCGGGGTATCCTGTATGGAGGATTTAAAACGCCTTCATGAGGCGGGTATCAGGGGAGCCATTATCGGAAAGGCCCTCTATGAGAACCGGATTGACCTTGCCGAGGCCGTGAAGCTTTATGAGGCTTAAGTACCAGAGAAAATGGAGAGATTTAAATGACTGATTGCAAGAAGCTGATTATGGGATTTGGTTACAGGAATGGAAAGACATTTTCCTGGAACGGAAAGCTTGAGTATGAGGGCAGGCTGGAAGACCTTGCCAGGACAGCCTGTGACAATGGGGCGGATGAAATATTTGTCTGCGACCGTTCTTTTTCAGATGAGGACCATGAGGCTGTTATCGGCGCTATCAAGGAAACAGCCCGTACTGTGGACGAACCCATACTGGCAGGAGGACGAATCAGGCGTCTGGAGGATGTGAAGAAATATCTCTATGCAGGGGCCAGCGCCGTATTCCTGGATGTGAGCTATGAAGACAATGTGGATATGATGAAGGAGGCAGCAGACCGGTTTGGCAGTGAAAAGATATATGCCTATATGCCGGACCTGTCCTATCTGAACCGGGTGGAGGAATACATTCAGCTGGGTGCATCCGTGATGATATGCAGGGCTTCAGGACCGGTTCCTTCCCTGGCTGAGCTGGGGGAAATCGGCGAGATATCCTGCAGAAGCCTTATTTTCTGCGGCGGGCATGAAAGCGTCCAGGAGATGGCAGGGGATTTGAAGCTGAGCCTGGGCTGTCCCCAGGTGGAAGGCGCTGTGCTGACCCTGGCCGAGGACTCTGTGGACAAGGTGATGGAGCTGAAGCAGATTTTAAAAGGTGCCGGCATTGTCACGGACACCTTTGAGAGCTCTGTGGAATGGAAGGACTTCAAGCTGGGAAGCGGCGGGCTTATGCCTGTCATTGTCCAGGACTATAAGACCATGGAGGTGCTGATGATGGCCTATATGAATGAGGAATCATTCCAGGCCACGCTGGCGTCCGGAAGGATGACCTATTACAGCAGGAGCCGGCAGAAGCTGTGGCTCAAGGGCGAGACAAGCGGTCACTTCCAGTATGTAAAATCCCTGAAGATTGACTGTGATAATGACACCATCCTGGCAACGGTGAAGCAGGTGGGAGCTGCCTGCCATACAGGGAACCGGTCCTGCTTCTTTACCACCCTGGCGGAGAAGGAATATAAGGAAACCAATCCGTTAAAGGTATTTGAGGAGGTATTTGGGGTCATACTGGACCGTAAGGAGCATCCCAAGGAAGGCTCCTACACCAATTATCTGTTTGACAAGGGAATCGATAAAATACTTAAGAAGCTGGGGGAGGAGGCCACGGAAATCGTCATAGCGGCCAAGAATCCCAATCCGGAAGAAATCAAATATGAGATTTCTGATTTTCTCTACCACATGATGGTGCTCATGGCGGACCGCGGCATAACATGGGAGGAAATCACGGAGGAACTGGCAAACCGTTAGCAGCCGGAACAAAGTATGGTTTTGACAGGCTGCGGCGATTTCATAAAAAGGTTAGCAGGAAATAGAGCAGGAGGTAATGGAGAGGTGGCAGAAGTATCGGAGGTTACAGGAAGATTGCTGGAATATGTTTCATATGACACCCAGTCAGAGGATGACAGGGAGTCCATTCCCAGCACGGAGAAGCAGTTTGAACTGGCCCGCAGGCTGGTCCGGGAACTGGAGGAGCTGGGGGCTTCCCAGGTAAGGATGAGTGAGCGGGGATACGTATATGCGTGTATTCCGTCCAATCTGGAGGAGGGAAAGAAAGCGCTGTCCCTGGGCTTTATCGCCCATATGGATACGGCTCCTTCCTTTTCAGGCAGGGATGTGAAGCCTCAGTTCATCCAGGATTATGACGGACAGGACATATGTCTGAACAGGGAACAGGACATATGGATGAGGACCGGGGACTTTCCGGATTTAAAGGAATATAAGGGCAAGACCCTGATTACCACGGATGGGACCACACTGCTGGGAGCAGATGATAAGGCCGGTATTGCAGAAATTATGACCATGGCCTCATATTTTCTTAAGCATCCGGAAGTAAAGCACGGAACAATCTGCATTGGTTTTACGCCGGACGAGGAGGTGGGCCGGGGAGCCGACGGCTTTGATGTGCAGGATTTTGGGGCTGATGTGGCTTACACCGTTGACGGCGGAGCCCTGGGAGAGCTGGAGTATGAAAATTTCAATGCTGCTTCCGCAAGGGTGACGGTCCATGGGGCCAATATCCATCCGGGCACAGCCAAGGGACGTATGAGAAATGCCCTGCTCATGGCTATGGAATTCCAGTCACTGCTTCCGTCAGACCAGAATCCCATGTATACAGAAGGGTATGAGGGATTTTTCCATCTGGACCGGCTGACCGGCTGCGTGGAGGAAGCCAGGATGGATTACATCATCAGGGACCATGACCGGGCTAAGTTTGAGCGCAAGAAAGAATTGTTTGTCCAGGCAGCCGGATTCATGAACCAGAAGTATGGTTCCGGAACCGTGGAGGCAATGGTAAAGGATTCTTATTATAACATGAAAGAGAAGATTGAGCCCCATATGGATTTGATTGACAAGGCCAGGGCATCCATGGAAAAGCTGGGGATTCAGCCCATTGTGGTGCCGATTCGGGGAGGCACGGACGGCGCCAGGCTGTCCTATATGGGACTTCCCTGTCCGAACCTGTGCACAGGAGGCCATAATTTCCATGGAAAGTATGAATTCATTCCGGTACAGTCCATGGAAAAGATAACAGAGCTTCTCATAGAGATTGCCAGGGCGTTTGCAGAATAGCAGGGAAGACAGGAAGGTTAAATAAGGACGGAAATAAAGACTAAAAATAGAAAGGCCGGAAATGCGGAAGTGTGATTCCGTTTCCAGCCTTTTTATATTGTACTCCCTGCAGTTTGGGGAAGGTTCCCCTTTATTTACCGGAGACGCAGCAGGTCCCTGTCATCCGGATGCACCAGCACCTTTATCTGCGTGATGCCGGAGGGCTCGTAGGAATGCAGCTGTCTGGCCTTTAAGTCCTTCAGAAACAGGTCTTTATATCTCATGAAACGTTCAAAGTCATCCGATACATCGTAATATCCGATGGTCACATATTCTCCTTTTGAAAATTCCACATAGGGCCGGATGGCGGCAGCATTATAGGTGACCTGGAAACGGATTGTTCCCCGGGGAACAGATGCATCGGCCACAATATCCTCCTCTGATTCCGGCAGATGGTTCGTCCTGAACATATTCAGAGAAGTATCCTGGCTCATGTCATATTCCAATATATCGGTTTTCATGTCAACAGGCTCCGCATCTGCATTACCCATATAGGCGAAGGATGTGAACTCTGAACATGTCATTCCTGTGCCCAGGCCTGCTGCAAATACGCCTGTGCAGAACAGGGCTATCATAGCTGACTGCAGTTTACGCATGCTGCACCTCCTCTGAAGTATTATGACCGGAAACATCTGAAACAGCCGTGCTCTTTGTGTTCCGGCGAAGCCTTAACAGGCTTATGCACAGAATGGAAAAGGAGCCTCCGCAGAGCACACAGCCAAGGCTGAGCAGGGCAGGACCTGCAAAGGGATAGCCCTGGACCATCCATACCAGAAATACCGCCATTAGATACAATGAGAACAGGGCGAGGCAGCCGCTGAACAATGACAGCATAAAAAGCAGGACGTTCCATGCCCAGCGCAGGCAGAAGAACAAGCACCACACAGCCATGGAAAGACAGGCGGAGAAAAAGACACCCAGTCCGCAGAACATGCTTTTCAGAACCAGCCATATGGATGCCCCGGTGCTCCGGACTGCGTTTCGGACAATACCTCGGCCCCGGCCGGCGTACATGCCATCCTCCTTGCCGGTATCCCGGCCGGTGTTGGGAACAGCGCTCTGGTCAGACCACCGGTCACTCCCCGGAACTGCCAGCTGTCTGGAAAGCCCGTTCTTCTTCCCTGAACTGAAACGGCTTACCATATGAGGCCGGCGGGCCGTAATCCGTGAAAAAAAGGTCCGTACCCTCATAAACAGGTCACAGGCATTCCGGCCGCAGGCAGCAGACATTCTATGTAAGAAACGGCCGGCCGCCCTGACAATACCCATAAGGCCGGTCCGTACCTTCCGTACTGCGCCGCCTGCCTTAAACCCGCGGGATACGTCACTGTTTCCGTAATAATGGGGGTTTACATGATAAGCCTCAAGAATCTCTGCAGCCAGCTGGCCCAGTTCCCCAAAATCCCTGATGGCATCCTCCTCGCTGAGGCCGCTTTCCATCTTCATGTCAATATGCTGTGTATATTCCTCCAGGATATCCTGCTGTTCCTTTTCTTCCAGCACAGCCAGATGGTTTTTAAGTTCATCTAAAAATTCCGTCTTATTCATCGTTATGCTCCTTTAAAAATGTACATACTTTCTGCTGGAACTGGTCCCATTCCCGTTCCAGCTCATCCCGGTACAGAATGCCTGCGGCAGTCAGATGGTAATACTTTCTGGGAGGCCCTTCCGTGGATTCCCGCAAATAAGTTTCAAAATAATGCTCATTGGTCAGTCTCTTTAAGAGGGGGTAGATGGTCCCTTCATTGACATCAATGACCTTGGATACTTCCTCTACCAGTTCGTAGCCATACATGTCTCTTTTTCGGACTGATTCCAGTACCACCAGCTCAAGGACCCCCTTTTTAAATTGTGGATTCATGGTCATTAACCCCTCCTTGTGATTACTATATTATACACACTACTATGCATTGTCAAGTACCATAAAAAAATTAATACTTAACTTTTCCTTAACAAATCTTTCCAAAGCCTGTATAATGATAGCATAACTGTTTTTGGGAATCAATGAGACCTCAGGGGAGGGGAGACATGGAGAGAATACGCCAATTTCTCAATAAAAATATCTATATTTTTTCAGTGCGTCAGGGACTTTTGCTGACCATACCGTTTTTGATTCTGGGCTCCTTTTCCATGGTCATCATGCAGTTTCCGCTGAGGGCCTGGCAGGAGCTTTTGCCTAATCTGGCAGGGGGCAGTGTAAAGCTTCTGCTCATGGCCATATACCAGGCTACCTTTGGCTCTCTTTCCTTTATTTTCGCACTGATGATATCGTATTCCTACGGGGAAGATCAGACGGTATATAAGAATACCCACATTTTTTTCCCGGCAGTGGCCCTGTGTGCGTTCATAGCCTTTTCCTATCCGTCAGGCGGTGTGGCTATCTGGGGACCGGAGTGGAGCTTTACCGCCATATGCATTACCCTGCTCAGCTGTTTTCTTCTGACCGGAATCTACCGGTGGGTGGAGGGTTTCCGCCACCTGTACACCATGGGGGTGGCCTATAATTTTAATGCCTCCATGCAGAGCCTGATTCCTGCCGTTGCCACCATTGGCTTGTGCGGCTTTGCCGGACTGGTTCTGAGTCTGGCATTTGACGACGTGAATATCATGAATTTCGGCTCTTACCTGTTTCTTAAGCTGTTCGGCCAGATGGGAAACAGTCTGTTTTCCATGCTTTTATATATTCTTCTGTCCCATGTGCTTTGGTTTTTCGGTATTCATGGGACCAATACACTGGAGGCAGTATCCCGCAGGCTGTTTGAATCAGAGGTAGCTGCCAACCAGGCCATGGCGGCCCAGGGGCTGGTGCCCACCCATGTGTTCAGCAAGACATTTCTGGACACCTTTGTGTTCATCGGGGGCAGCGGATGCGCCCTGTGCATGGTCCTGGCTCTGTTTCTGGCCGCAAGGAAGAAGAATAACCGCAGGCTGGCCAGCCTGTCCCTGCCAGCGGTTGTCTTTAATATCAATGAGCTGGTATTGTTTGGATTTCCCATCATATTCAGCGCGGATATGATTCTGCCTTTTATTCTGACACCCATGGTGCTGTCAGTCATAAGCAGCTTTGCCATGTGGTCCGGGCTGGTGCCGGTGGCCTCCAGGAGTGTGGAGTGGACCGTGCCTGTGCTGGCCAGCGGTTACCTGGCAACCGGGAGTGTAACCGGAAGCCTGCTTCAGGCTTTTAATCTGGCGGTGGGGACCCTGATTTACATTCCTTTTATCAGGCATAGCGAGCTGGTCCAGGACCGGGAATTTTTGGGAAAAATCAAGAGGCTGGAATCATCCATGAACGAGGACGAACACTCAGTATGGGTCAGGGATTTCCGCTGGAATACCTACGAAAACCAGCAGACAGCCAAGCTGCTGGCTTCGGACCTGGAGTATGCCCTGTCCAAAGGGGAGCTGGAACTCTACTACCAGCCCCAGGTGAACCGTGACGGTACCCTCTATGGATGCGAGGCGCTTTTGCGGTGGAATTATATGGGCCGGGGCTTTGTGTATCCCCCTCTTATTATTGCATTGGCTGCCCAGGGGGATTTTATCGGCCCGCTGGGCATGTATATTGTGGAGAAGGCCTGCAGGGATATGGCGGCGGCCCGGGTACAATCAGGACACCCTGTATCCTTTTCCGTGAACATACTTCCTCTGGAGCTGGAGGACCCGTCCTTTGCAGACCAGGTTTTGAAGATTCTGGAGGATGCCGGTGTAGAGGGCAGTGATTTGACCATTGAGCTGACCGAGCAGGTGGCATTGAATCCAGGACCTAATCTGGAACGCCAGCTGGAGAAGCTGAGAGAGTCACGTGTCCGCATCAGCATGGATGACTTTGGAATGGGGCATGGTTCCCTTAACTATCTGAATTCATCCCACTACGATGAGGTGAAGATTGACGGTTCCCTGATTCGGCGCCTGCCCGAACATACCCAGACATGCGAGCTGGTGGGCAATATCATGAACATGTCCCGGATTCTGGGAGTCAATACAGTGGCTGAGTGCGTGGAGACACCGGAGCAGATTCAGACTCTGGAACAGCTGGGATGCAGTATTTACCAGGGTTATTATTACAGCAGGCCCCTGCCTTTGGAGGAATTTATTGAATATGTTAAAGGTCTTTAGGGTATACGGGCGGCGGGGCTGACCTGGACTGCAGCCATGGACACAGCAGATAAAATTGATAAGGATATAGGAGTCCTGTATGGAGGAAAAAGGATTTAATATAAATTTATGGTCCGTGATGATATTTGTCCTGATGGCAGTCATCATGGTTCTTTTTGGCGCCAGGATGCAGGAGGCGGACCGTCTGGTGCGCGCGCAGACGCAGATAGAGATGAACCGGAGGATGTGCGAAAAGGAGGGGCAGCGTCTGGCAGATGCATCGGACTATCTGACCAATGAGGCATATCATTTTATTGTCACAGGGGATGAAACACATTTGGAAAATTACTGGAATGAAGCCAGGGAAGCGAGAAACCGGGACAAGGCAGCCGAAACCCTTGGCTCCCTTTCACTGACAGAAGAGGAGCTGGCCCTGGTGGACCGGGCCAAGCATAATTCCGACCGGCTGATGGAGGGAGAGGCGTGGGCCATGAGGCTCAGGGCCGACAGTCTGGGCATGGACCGGGAGCAGATGCCGGAACGCATAAGGGATGTACTGTATGAAAATGGGGAAGAGTCCCTTTCCTCCGCGCAGAAGCAGGAGCTGGCGGCCGGGTATATCTTTGGGAAGGAGTATACCTCTGCCAAGGAGGGAATCAAGAGGGATATTACGTCCTTTCGAAGGCTTTTGCGGGAGCGGAAGGAGGCAGAGCTGGAGGAAACCGTCCGGCGGACAGGGGATAACCTGAGCGCTGCCAGATATCTCATGATAGGGCTGGTCCTTACATTCTGCCTTGAATCCATTTTGTTTTACTGCCTGATTATCCGCCCCTTCTCCCACTACACGCGTACCCTCGGAATGATGGATGGAGAAGGATTTGCCGCCCTTATGCCCATGGGCGCCAGGGAGACAAGGGGATTTGCCAGGGCATTTAACCGGATATACGGGGAGTGGAGGGAGCAGACCAGACGCTTGGAAAAGGAGCAGTACCGGTTTCATGTTGCTTTGGAAAATACGTGCGTGATAGTCTATGAATATGATGTGGACTCCGATACATATTCAGCCTTTGGAAGCCTGGAGGACCTGTCTGAAGCAGGGGACAGGCACCGGCAGGAGTATACCATTGACCGGTTCATGGTCAAACATGTGCTGGATATCATGGGGCAGCCGGGTTTTTCCTATTTCCGTGCCATTTTAGAATGCGGTGCGTGGAGGGAGGCAGAGCTTCAGTTTGATTCCATGACCGGCGGCGGCCGGAAATTCTGGGTAAAGATTACAGGAACCCCGGTTCAGGATGAATCACATAAGGTGACGCGTGTCATTGGAAAGATAACCAACATCCAGTCTGAAAAGGAGAAGGAATTTGCCCTGGAAGACGCCCGCAGCCGGGACGGACTGACCGGGCTTTACAAGCGCGCAGCCGGAATCGGCAAGGTGAGGGAGTACCTGGCCGGTAAATCACCGGATGAGGAATGCGCCCTGATGCTCCTGGATATGGATGGGTTCAGGGACATAAATGAGAAAGAGGGACAGGTGTTTGCAGATGCAATCCTGCAGGATGCCGCGGATGTCCTGAGGACACTTACTGCGCCTGAGGATATTCTTGTGCGTCTGGGCGGAGATGAATTCATGCTGTTTATTGGAAACTGTCCAAGGGACAGGGCCGGCAGCCTGGGGGCGGAACTGGCCGGTAATATCCATGAACTGACAGCCGGATGCAATCCCGACCTGGAGATATCAGCCAGCATCGGAATCTGCATGACCTCGGTGACAGATGAGTACAGCGGCCTTTACCGCTGTGCAGAGAGTACTCTTAAGTATGTAAAGGAGCATGGGAAGGGTCAGGCTGCATTTTACATGGAAACCTCCAATGAGGTGGGGCGGCTGCTGACCCAGATTTACCCTCAGAGCCATACCATTAATAAGATAGACCGGCCTGACGTCATCCGGGAAGACCTTACTGTATTTGCCCTGGACCTGTTGGGTAAGTCCAGGAATCTGGACGATGCCATCCTGCTTCTGCTGGCCAGGGTGGGCAAGGTATGCGGGCTGGACCGGATTCTCATTGTGGAAATGGATTCCGGTTATTTAAGCTGCCGTCCCATGTACCAGTGGATACGCCGTCCCTCTGACCGGTTGCCGGAAAAGCCGCGGTATATCACACAGGAGGAATTGGAGGCTATTTACAGGGCGTATGATGCGGACGGGCTGTGCCAGCAGCGCATCATAACCAGCAGAACACATATGGAGAGTATCCTGCATGCGGCTATATGGAATTATGGCCAGTGTGTGGGAGCCATGAGCTTTGAGGTGGCCCAGGCACATTCCTGGACCCAGGCGGAGAGAAGGCTGTTAAGCGAGCTGACCAAAATTATCTCGTCCTTTATACTGAAAGCCAGGGCGGATGCTGTGAGCAGGGCCAAGACGGATTTTCTTTCACGGATGAGCCATGAAATCCGTACTCCCATGAATGCAATTACAGGTATGACCATCATTGCCAAGACAGTTCCTGACAATCCGGCAAAGACCATGGACTGCCTGAATAAAATCGAAGCAGCCAACCGGTATCTGCTGAATCTGATAAACGATGTGCTGGATATGTCCAGGATTGAAAGCGGAAGACTGGAGATTCATCCGGCGCCTGTAAATATTGACCGCATTGTGGAGAACCTGGACTTTCTTATACGCCCACAGGCGTCTGAAAAGGGCATTGGCCTTTGGGTTGACAACCAGTTTGCCATGGGACCGGCTGTATATGCAGATGAATTAAGGTTAAACCAGATACTGGTGAATCTTTTGGGAAATGCAGTCAAGTTCACGGAAAAGGGAGGGACCATTACCCTTAGGATATGGCAGGAGCAGCAATCAGAAAGGGAGACAGTGCTGCATTTTTCCGTGTCTGATACAGGAATCGGCATCAGCCGGGAGGCACAGGGACGTATATTCAATGCCTTTGAGCAGGCAGACAGCGATACGGCTTCCAATTATGGAGGCACGGGTCTGGGGCTGACGATATCCAGCCGTCTGGTACAATTGATGGGAGGAAGCCTGGAAGTGGACAGCCGGCCGGGACAGGGCTCTGTATTCTTCTTTGCCATACCCCTGCCGTATGCACAGAATGAGGAAAAGAAGCTCACGGAACAGGCAGGACAGGATGAGACTGTGTTTCATCCGGAGGGAAAGCGGCTGCTGCTGGCAGAGGACAACGAGATGAACCGGGAGATTGCAAGGGAAATATTGGAGATGAACGGATTTTCAGTCGAGACGGCTGTCAATGGAATGGAGGCAGTGGAACGGTTCGCCGGACAGTGTCCCGGCTACTATGATGCTATCCTCATGGATATCCGTATGCCGGTCATGGATGGAATGGAGGCAGCTCGGAGAATCCGTACCCTTGGCAGGCCGGATTCCAGGACTGTGCCAATTATTGCCATGACAGCCAATGCCTTTGACGAGGATATGAAGAAATCCCTGAGAAACGGCATGGACAGCCATCTCTCCAAGCCCATAGAGGTGGATGTACTGTTAAAGACGCTAGGGCAGTTGATTGGCGCCAGGGAGCATATTTGACCGTGCAGCCCGGCCAGGAGAGCATGTCCGGCCGCATCAGCCCAGTCAGGAGAGCATGTCCGGCCGCATCAGCCCAACCTGGAAAGTACATCCGACAGTATCAGGACAGCCTGTTCCAGCCTTCCCATATCCTCAGACCCAAGTTCCTGCTTCAGTTTATCCACAAATGAGGTGTCCTTATAAATCGTGTCTGCCATATAATCCTTGGCGCGTTCTGTTACCTCTATGACGATGCAGCGGCGGTCATGTTCCGTGGGAAGCCTTCTCACAAAGTCATGGCTGCACAGGATTTCTATCAGCTTGGTGGCCTGCTGTTTGCTGACATTTAAATGTCGGGTGAGTTCCGTCATGGTCATGGGACCCTTGCGGAGAAGTACCTGCAGACAGAAGTAGGTTTCCAGGCTCATCTTATCCTTCATGAATGCCTTGAAGGGTTTGTCAATCTTATAATGCCAGTAGGGAAACAGACGGAGCAGTTCCTCGGTAAAATTTTTGTTATCCATAAAATCCTCCGGTCCCATCTGTGGTCATCCGCCCGGCAGCCATAAAGCAGGTACAAAGCAGGAGTACAAAGCTGTGCCCCAAAGCTGCCTTATGCGGTCATTGACAAACAGGTGGGATATGATTATAATAATTAGTAAACTAAAGTGGACTATCAATCAAAATGTACTTATAGCTGCTTTCAGCTTACAACATTTTTAAAGCAGAATCAAGAGGAAGAAGGATAAGAATGGCAGAAAATGAAAAGAAAAAGATGACTTTATGGGAACAGGCCGTGGAAAATGCCCTTCGTTTTGCATTTAACCTGGCCTTTGTATTTGTATTCCAATCCATATTTGGTGTTCAGAATGTGCTTCCGGGGGTGGCAATCGGTGTGGGCATGACCATGTTCCCGGATGGGTATATCGGGGTGAAGCCAGTAACCATGGCCGGAATCATCATTGGATTATACTGCGGCTGTGTTCTGGCCGGACAGACCGCATTGATGCCGCCGGCGGCAGCGTTTGGGATTGATTTCCTGTTTGTCCTTCTTATTATGGTCCTGACCTGTGAACCGGCCATGTATAAACCGGCCATCAGTTTCCTGCTGTGCTTTGTATTTGCCCAGTCCACGCCAGTACCGGCAGGGGCATTTCCCATACGTCTGGCAGGCGCGGCGGCAGGAGGCGCAGCGGTAGCGGTTACCACGGTCATAAAATGGTACTGGAACGGACATGGAAAGGACGGACGCAGCTTAAAAGAACAGATACAGCTTTGCACGGTCAGGAAAGGCTATATCCTCAGGATGTCCGTGGGAATAGCGGCAGCCATGTTCATTGGCATGGTACTTCACCTGAAAAAGCCCCTGTGGATCAGCATAGTGGTAATGTCCCTGACACAGCTCCATTACCATGAGACCTTGGAACGCATACGCCACCGTTTCCTGGGAAATGTCCTGGGAATTTTGTTTTTCGTGGTGGTATTCCGCATGCTGGTGCCGGAGAGCTGGGCTTTTGGCATGGTATTGTTTCTGGGATATATCAGTTTTTTTACCTCGGAGTATAAATACAAACAGATAGTCAATGCAGTGTGCGCCATCAATGCTTCCCTGGTGCTGCTGGATACATCCACAGCCATTGAGAACCGGCTGCTCTGTCTGGCTGGCGGAGCAGGGATTGTGCTGATTCTGTATTTTGTGCAGAAGCTTGGAAGGGGTATGATGGGCATGAAGGTTTCCCGGGGCCCTTTGTTATTTAAGGGATATGCCGGGAAAGGAACAGAGAAAGAATGTCACGAATAAATGGAATTCTTTCAAGGGATTTGATATAATGGAGGAGGATTATGTAAAAAACGAATAAGACGCACAGCCGCGAACTGAGGAGAAAGCTGAACAATGCAATGTGGGAAAGGCTCCCGGAAGAGGGAATTGCGCTGGATGACAGCCATGTTGCAGAGTGGCAGTCCACAACCGAACTGCTGCTCAATCCGCTGACCATGAACTGCGGTCAATGCGCCAGATGTCATGGATGGACCACGGACAGGGAGAAACAGGACCCGGTGACAGGACTGTGCAATGGGGCCACTGTGAACGGTGAACTGCTATGTGACGAATGCCTGCCAAAGGGGCACAGATGGGCGTTCTAACGCCTGCTTTGAAATCAGCCAAACAGGCAGCACAATCGACATGGCGCTGCTGGAGGAAATTGTCCGGACCGATGGAAATGGCCGGAGGACAGCTATTCAGAGTCCTGCTTTAGAAGGGCCACATAACCGTCCACGGTTCCTGCTGTCTCATACCCCTGTTCATGGCAGCTGTCCAGCAGCTGTTCCAGGTCTTTTTCATATCCCTTTCTCAGGTCCACCACCATATAATCAGCCCCATGCCTGCTTGTGAGCAGATAGACTTCATCCCGCATGGAAAGCTGCGGCAGGAAAAAGGTGGAGGACTTTACAGAGGCGTCCTGTGGAATCTGTTCCAAAAGGGCTCTGGCCTGGGCGGCCTCCTCCCGGTGGCGCTGATACAGGCCGGCATAGTTTGACTTGGCGTACATTACGTTTCCGGTGAGAATAAGGCCGCACAGCAGGCCCCAGACACAGACAGCGCCCGGAAACCAGCTCTTATATCCGGAATGCTTCCTGCGTATTCCGTTGGATGTTTTCTTCATATCCCGGAAATTTACCAATGCAAGATAGATGAGCAGGGCCCCGGAACCATAGGTATACTGAAAGTAGACAGAGTGCTGGTACTTATAATTGGACATGAGATTGATGAGTACAAAGGGAATGAGCAGGGTCCATTTCTGCCAGTTCCTGGTCATGAAGGGGAGGAAACCCAGCGGAAGGAGCATTTGGAGGAAAAACAGGATTTTGTCCTTCACTGCAATCTGGGACAGCACATAAGCGGGATTGACCAGAATGGTCTTAAACATGCTGACTAAGCCCAGACCCTTGTCGGATATGAAATTGTCAAACCGGTTTATCATGGCTCCGTCCCCAAACCGGTTGATGTACCAGATGGCCATGCAGAAATACACACATGACGCAAGGAAGACAATGGCTCCCAGGCGGTACTGCTTTTTCCACAGGAACATGTAAAGGCCGATGCAGGCAGCATAAACAGGGGCATCCTCCTTTACCATAAGGAGAAGGACGGCAGAGGCCAGCAAGGATTTAAAATGGCCTGTTTCCAGAAAATACATGCACCAGAGAATGATAACGGCCAGGAATTTATTTTCGTGGAAATCATAAAAACATCCGCCCATAAAGGCGGGGTAAAAGCAATACATAAGACCGAAACACAAGGTCTGCAGGCGGGTAAGCCCAAATGACCGGGTCAAAAGACACAGAGGAACCATCCCGCTTATGACAATAAGTGACTGAAGCACCAGCAGGGTCTCCGGCCTGGGGACCAATTTGTAAAAGGGCAGCAGCAGGTAAAAAACAGGCGAGAGATGGACTGCAAAGTGGGATAAAAGCCCGTCGCGCTCACAGGTGGTCAGAGGGGACAGACCTTTATCCATGTAGTAATACATCTGTGAAAAGATTCCGAAGTCATAGGCCGATGCATAATTAAGCCGGTACCGCAGCACTGTCATGACAGCGGTAAAGGAAAACCAGGCAGCGGCCGTGATGGTGAGGATTACCAGCAGCTTTTTACCGGTAAGCCATTGTTCCATGGTTTTTATCATAGTATGAATGTTTCCTTTATCATCAGGGTGGCGATGTACATAAGCACACTTGGAGTCAGGGAAAAATGAATCCGGGAGCGGGCAGTGGGAAGCACGCAGGGAATGGCCATGCAGAGAAAGATTCCAATCCAGATGCCCAGGAAGCTTTCCAGGGAAATCTGCCTTACAAAGTCCAGGGTCACAAATGGGACATGGCTGGCCAGAAGATACATGGTATTTGTCATCAGCCAGCTGGCAATGGCCAGTTTTCCAATGCAGCAGAGCAGAGGCGGCCGGGAATCGTGTTTCATCGTTTGAATCATAGGGTTCTCCTCCTTTAAACTGTATAGTAATCATCCCATTGGTAAATGTAAAGATGTCAGGTGCAACTGTAAGAAAAATTAGAAAAACCTTAATAAAATCCGCCGTCTCCGGGCTGATTATACAGCTATAAAAAGAGTACGGATATACGACGTAAATGCGGATATTTATCATCAGGAGGAGAGGAAATGAGAAAAAGGAGCGGTAAAAGAAATAACAGATATATACAGCTGACAGCCCTGGCCCTGTGCGCTGTGCTTGCAGGCGGAGGCTGCAGCGCCCCTGCAGGAGGTGACGGCGCCAAGGGACAATCCCAGCCTGGGAGCAGCCAGCAGACCGTATCCGGCACAAATGACGGGCAGGGGGTAAAAAAGGAACCGGCTTATGTCTATTATATCAAGGATGCCAATCTGATGCGGGCAGATGTGAACGGGAATATGGAACCGGGGAAGAATCCGGTTGTGCTGGCAGAGAAAGCAAGCATATGGGCCAACCTTAAAACTTATGATGATGTGAAGCAGGCTGAGGACGGCAGCTTTTCCGTGTTCAATTTTGAGACTGGGGACAGCTGGTTTGATTATAATGAGAAGTTTATTTCTGTCAGGGAAGAGGACGGGAAAACGGAAGACATCATGGAAGGGGATGCGGTTGCTGAGATGTGCGGCAGCACCCTGTGGATTCAGGAGCCGGATACAGAGGATATATTTTCGGAGGACCTGAAAATCAACCTCTATTCCTACCGGCCGGGAGAAGGGAAAAAACTGGCTGTGCCCGACATCTATGGATTCTATCCTGCAGAGGAAGGGGATAATTTCTGCTTTAGCAGACTGAATGAAAGCGGGGACGGACAGGCCCTGTACCGCTATCAGGACGGACAGGAAATTCTGCTGGCAGAGGGAATGGACTTTGCGGGGCTGAATAAGGATGCTGGAATCGTGTATGTGGAACGGGCGGTTGACAAGGGAGAGGATTACTGGCATGAGCTGGCGCGGATTGGTGCGGATGGTTCCATGGAGGAAATTCTTACAGAGGAGGACCATGCAGCCAACTATTATCTGGCTCCGGAATACGGCAGCCTTTACTATCTGGTGCCTGGTGATACCCAGGATACAGATACCTATAACAGAAGCTCCCTGTATTTCTGTTCAGACGGAGCGAAAACCCTTCTCACAGACAAGTTTTCCATGGCATATGAGTTTGTGGGGGACCCCATATTTACGGACCAGGCTCCGGTATTGTTCTACCTATGCAGTGAAGGCAGCCAGTCCCAAGGGCTGTTTGCGGCAGTGGGGGACCAGGTGACGGAAATCCGGCTTCCCGGTATCCAGGATGACTGGCTGCATGAGTACTCCTGGATTATGACGGAGGGGGACGGGGCCCTGTATATGACCGTGGCAAAGCTGGATGATGCATTCCAGTCAGCTGAAAGCTGGATATACAAATTCAGCCTGACTGACAATACCCTTACCAGTACTCCGGAATGCGTGGCGGAGGGATATGCAATTGACATCCAGAAGGTGACGGAGGACGGGATTTTTTATTCGGAACATAAGGATACATGGACATTATATTGCGACGGAAAAAAAATACTGGATAACTATTGTCCGGGTACTTTCTTTGAGTCAGGGGAACAGGGAGGGGAATACTTTGCGTTTTGTGGCAGCGGACAGGAGGCTCCTGACCTTATGAGGCTGACTTCTGCCGGTTCTTCCAAGGTGTTCGATGAACATGTGGTCCAATGCGAACCATATGCAGGCGGAATGGTCCTTCTCTCTGGCTGCAGCGGCAGCTATCCTTATCTTGGAACCCTGAAATTTTGCGGAGAGAACGGATTTAAGGTGATTGATGAGGGCATTACCGGCTTTTTCCAGCACGACGGGGAGAAGTTCATGGATGCGGTTCCAAGGGAATGGGACTGGAGCGGACAGCAGGCCCAGGAGGAGGAAGAGCTGGAATTGGACCCGAATCACGACCCATGGGGAAGGGCGGATATAGAAGACAGTACATTCCATCAGAGAACGTATGGATTTGAAATAGATTTGGCACCGGAGATGGAAAAGGACAGCAGCTTTACAATATACGGCTACGGAGAAGAAGGCGGCATTGACCTGCGCTGCTGTGAGGAAAGCGGAGGTGAGAGGTATACATTATCCATGACGGACTCCCCTTATAAGGCGGATGAAAATGCAGCGGCTTACGGCCGGAGGAAACGGGAAGAGCTGGTGGCCGGCCTGAAAAACATGGGCCTGGATTTTGACGGTGAAGTGATGACAGTGGACAAAGCAGAGGATATTACGCTGGACGGGCGGCGGGCTTTCAAGCTGACGGTCCGGCAGAATACCCTCTATGAAACCACCTATATTGAGTACATTGTGCCGGATGAAGAAAACGGGCGTATGATTGAACTCTCAGGAGGCTTTATGCCGGACAATGAATACAGCGGCAGCCAGGACATGGAGGCGTTCCAGTCTTTTGTGGAATCTATGAAATGGGTTTAAGGTCCACCACAACCAGCTCCGGCGGATTATAAATACGGGGCAGCCTGTTCAGGCACAGTCCCCGGCTGACAATCAGGGAGGTGGAGCCCAGGACATACTGTCCCCCTGCATACCGGGGAAAGAAGCCCTGGTGAGGAGCCAGAAGTCCGCCCGGACAGCCGGGAATACGGAACTGTCCCCCATGGGCGTGGCCTGCCACTACCAGGTCGAATCCGCTGTCCCTGTAATATTTGGTGAGTTCCGGACGGTGGGACAGCAGGATGGAGTAGATAAAAGGGGAGGTGCGGGAACAGCAGCGCCAGAATTGTTCCTTCCATCTGGAATCCAGCTTTACGGAGTGGTGGGAGTCCGTAAAGGCGTGGGGGTCATCCACCCCTCCTATAATCAGGGGCTGGCCTTTGATGGATGTGCGGATTGTCCGGCCGCCAAGGACAGTGACGCCGTATCGGGTGAACATTTTCCGGATATCAGGTATCTGGTGAATCCACTGCTCATGGTTTCCCGTGACATAGTAGGTGGGATACCTACCCTTTAAGCCCTCTAAAAGCAGTAAAGTCCCCTTATGGGGGACTTTGTGGTCGGCAATGTCGCCTGCCATGAGAACCAGGTCAGGCCTGTGGCTGTGTATGGCTTCCAGCAGCGGCTCCTGGGCGCTGCCGTAGATGGTGCTGTGCAGGTCTGCAATCAGGGCTGCCCTCAGGGGGCTGGCCAGCTTCCTGGTGTATTCCGTGTAACGGCCAATTGTGAGGCCGCAGTAAAATGGATTTTTAACATGTGCGTTACTCTGCATATCAGGCTCCTGTCTACTCATCATCGGACATCTCATAAGGCAGCAGCTCTGCCAGATAGTGTTTTTCCCTCAGGGCCTCCTCTATTTCATCCAGTATTTCCTCCTGTTCGGCGCTGACATGATGGAAGTGGTAGCCTGATGTGACATTCATGAGAGGGGCGGATTTCCCTGTCCTTATATTGTTCATGAACAGCTGTACGTCGCGGCGGTTCTTGATGTTAAGGGGGGCTGACATTTTTCCGTATACCCGGTGATTCACCATGACATCCAGTACAATCCCCCCCAGGTCCACAATGGTGACCAGCTCATCCTCTGTCTGCTCATTGGTGTGGCAGACCTTAAAGAGACGGGACGCCTGCCTGGATTCATTGAGGACATATCCGCGGGCAGTGGAGAGAATGGGATAACCCATGGTGCGCAGCAGGGCGATATCCTGGACCACCACCTGGCGGCTGACACCGGTTTCCCTGCCAAGGGCCCCGCCGGACAAGGGGGCGGAGGCCTGCCTCATCATATCCAGAAGCTTCCTGCGTCTCTGTGCTCCGTTCATCACATCTTCCATGTTCCATTCCCTCCTGTAATACATAGTCCTGCCTTAATCTGCCAGCACCTCCAGATGCTTCAGACTGATATCCAGAATCGGAGCCGAGTGGGTCAGGGCGCCGCTGGAAACATAATCCACGCCCAGCTCCGTAATGGTCCGGATGTTTTCTTTTGTCATGTTGCCGGAACACTCGGTTTTGGCCCGGCCGTCAATATAGCGTATGGCTTCGGCCATCTGCTCCGGCGTCATGTTGTCCAGCATGATGATGTCGGCGCCTGCATCCACAGCCTCCTTCACCATGTCCAGATTTTCTGTCTCCACCTCTATCTTGCGGACAAAGGGAGCATATGCCTTTGCGGCAGCAACCGCCTCCCTGACGCCGCCGGCCGCATCAATGTGGTTATCCTTTAACAGAACGCCGTCGGACAGGTTGTAGCGGTGGTTCCGTCCGCCTCCAATCCGCACCGCGTATTTTTCAAAGATACGCATGCAGGGCGTGGTTTTCCGGGTGTCTAGCAGCATTGTCCCGGTGCCCTTAAGCATTTCAGCCACAGAGTGGGTATAGGTGGCGATGCCGCTTAGGCGCTGCAGATAATTCAGTGCCGTCCGTTCACCGGACAGAAGGACGCGTACATCTCCTGTGACTGTGGCCAGATGCTGGCCTTTTTTTACTGCATCGCCGTCCCTGACATCAAAAACCACACTGGTTTCCGGGTCCAGAAGGGTAAATACACGCTCAAAAATCTGCAATCCGGCTATAATTCCGTCCTCCTTACAGATAAGCTGTACCTGTCCCTTTTTGTATTCAGGCATGACTGCGTTGGTGGATACGTCCTCACTGCTTATGTCCTCCTCCAGGGCAAGACGTATGTATTTGTCAGCAACAAGCTGCATGGTAATTGGATTCATAATCAGTTCTCCCTTTCTGGCTGTTTTCTATTCGTTCTGCGGCTTTTCCGGCAAACACCAGGCTCTCTAACAGGCTGTTGCTGGCCAGACGGTTCTTCCCGTGGACCCCGTTGCAGCTGGTTTTACCCACTGCATACAGATGCTCCATGGTGGTCCTGGAATCCAGGTCCACCCATATGCCGCCCATAAAATAGTGCTGGGCAGGCACAACCGGAATGGGTTCTTTTGTGATGTCATACCCCTCCGCAAGACATGTTTCGTATATATGGGGAAAATGTTCCAGGATGGTTATCCGGGGCACGGGGGCAAATGACAGCCAGACATGCCTGCTTCCCTCTTTATCCATCTCAGCTTCAATGGCCTGGGATACCAGGTCCCTGGGCAGAAGCTCATTGACAAAGCGCTCTCCTTTACTGTTTAAGAGTACAGCCCCTTCACCGCGGGCCGATTCCGAGATGAGAAAGGACCTGCCCGGTTTTTCCGTGTAAAGGCTGGTGGGATGAATCTGCACGTAATCCAGGTGCTCCAGCTTCACGCCGTGCGCCCGGGCAATGGTCAGCGCATCCCCTGTAAGACAGGGAAAATTGGTGGAATGCCGGTAAAGCCCCCCAATCCCCCCGGTGGCCATAACCGTGTCACGGGCATGGATGAAGAGGGCGCCGCCGTCCCTGGTCCTGGCCTGGATGCCTGCACAGGAGCCGTTTGCAGTCAGAATGTCTGTCATGACCGTATATTCCATGATATCCACATTGGGGAGCGCGGCTGTCCGTTCCTGGAGGACCGTGGTAATGGCCTGGCCGGTGATGTCCTCATGGAAACAGATTCTCGGCCTGGAATGGGCGCCTTCCTTCGTATATTTTAAACTACCGTCCTGGTTTTTGTCAAATCCTACCCCAAGCTCCAGCAGATGACGGATAACGGCGGGGCTGGTGCGTATCATCAAGTCCACGCTTTCCTTCCGGTTTTCGTAATGGCCAGCCTTCATGGTGTCCTCAAAATAGGAATCATAGTCCTCCTCATCCCGGAGCACGCAGATGCCTCCCTGGGCCAGCATGGAATCGCAGGTATTCCTATCCTCCTTGCATATCATCAGGATATGCAGGTCCTCCGGCAGGTTCAGGGCCGTGTAAAGCCCTGCTACCCCGCAGCCTGCAATCACCACATCACAGTATATATGTTTTGTCATTTCCTATGCCTCCTTTTGGAATCCGCCGCCCTGAATTTACTGCGCCAGCTTAAGCATCTGTTCCAGGGCCCTGCCTGCCGACGGGACATAGGCTTCCGGCACAGATGCCTGGTTCTGTCCGGTACGAAGGACATGGATGATTTTATCCAGGGTTATTTTTTTCATATCCCGGCAGACTGGTTCCGTGCCAGGAAAATAAAACTCTTTGCCGGGATTCTGCCGTTCCAGTTCATAGCGCACGCCATTTTCCGTACATATAATGAATTCCCTGGAGGAACTTCCGGCAGCGTATTTAAGTATTCCGGCAGTGGAGCCGATATAGTCGGCCAGCTTAAGAACCTGGGCATTGCATTCCGGGTGGGCCAGTACCTGGGCGTGGGGATGGATTTCCTTTAAGGCAGATACCTCGCCGGGGGACATATGGTCGTGGACAGGACAGCAGCCCTTTACCAGCATCACATGCTTTTCAGGCACCTGTCCGGCCACATACCGGCCCAGGTTTTTATCCGGTATGAACAGAATGTCCTGGTTTGGCAGGTTCCTCACAATCCGGACTGCATTGGCGGATGTAACGCACACATCGGACCAGGATTTGATTTCTGCCGTGGAATTGATGTAACAGACCACTGCAAGGTCCGGGTATTCCTTTCTGTATTGTTCCACTTCCTCCCTTGTCACCATGTGGGCCATGGGGCAGTCCGCCTGTGCGTCGGGCATTAGGACCACCTTGTCCGGACTCAGCAGCTTTCCGCTTTCGCCCATGAAGGAGACTCCGCAGAATACCAGGGTCCTGTTGCCAAGACCCGCGGCCACCTTGCTTAAATAGAATGAATCTCCTATGTAATCTGCCATTTCCTGCACCTGGGGGTCCACATAATAATGGGCCAGGATGACGGCGTCCTGTTCTGCTTTTAACTGCCTTATTTCTTCCTGCTTCGTCATAATTTCCCCTGTTCTGCCGGCATTGATGCGCCGGCGTTTTTTCATTTGGCTTTCTGTTTGTGTCTGCAACAGTATAGCATATATATTTACATGTGACAAGACACATGGCGGGTTAATTTTTTCACCGAAACAAGGCGATCAGCGTAATTGTAAGGATTATTAAAGAAAAGTTCAGCACTGAAAAAAGAGGATATGGTAGAATTAGGATAGGAATCATGCCGGGCCTTTTAAGGACGAGGCCCAGCGTTCGAAAAGGAGGATTTGTATGAGGAAAATCCGCGGAATAAGAGCCTGTCTCATGTTTGCGGCTGTAAGCCTGGCGGCCTGCCAGCCTGCTGACAGCAACACAAGGGACAGACAGGAACAAACCGGGGCTGTCAGGGAACAGGACGGCCAAGGACAGACGGAGCCGGAAAATGGCGCCCGGGAGACAGCCGCAGCGGAGAAGACGGCAGCCGGTCCGGTGACAGAGAACCAGTGGCAGATGGTTTCCGGTTACGGCATATGCAAACAGGGAGAGCCGGTTCTGTATGTATTGGATATGGATGCCAGCAGGCTGAAAACAGATGGGGACGGAGTCAGTGCAAGGCTTCTCTCTGCGGTATACCAGGACAATGTACTCAGCGTCAAGGTGAAACTGAGGGATGATACCGTGACCCTGATACCGGATGAGAAGGTGAAGGCAATTTTGGAACAGGAGGAGGAGAACCGGAAGAAGCAGGAACAGGGACTTTATGTGCAATGGGATGACAGCTATTTCTGCATTGACAGCGGGAAGAACCTATATGGCCGCAGTGCTTTTCAGGACAGGTTACGGACCGGGAAAAAGGCGCAGAAGGAAAAGGGCGCAAGGGCGGTTACCTTTGACCGGATAAAAGGGAAGGGAATGGACGGCCTGGGTTTTCAGCAGCAGAGGAACAGCACCTCCTGCAATGACAACGGAAAAGGCGGCTACTGCATATCCACTGTGTCGGAAAAAACCATAGGGAAGGAGTGGTTTACACTGGCTAAGCCGGAGGGCGTCTATGAATTATGGCTGGAGGGCTTTCAAGAGCCTATGAAGATTGTTTTTAAGAAGGCGCCCTCCTATGGTTCGCTGGAGGATATAGAGGGAATGGTGGTGCATGAAGGATTTTACGGGATGGCTGAGGGGGAGGTGGAGGATGAGGGACTCAGACTTACCACCTATACCTACTCGCAGGATGGATACAGAATCGGATTCAGCCGCGGGAAACTGATGGCAACGCTGTCGGACGGGAAAACGTCTGAACTGGTGCCTGCGCGGGGGGAACAGCTGACCACGTCTCTGGACCAGCTCTCTGGCATCCAGCCCAGAAGCATACAGGAGACGCTGTACAGGATACCGGAGGGAACGGCTGTTACGGAAGCATACCTGCATGCAGAGAAACCTGTTGTCACATCGCCGGAACAGGGAGCCGTACTGGAGATTCCCATTCCTGAGGAACGGCAGTCCCTGGACGAGGCAGTGGAATTCAGGGACTGCAGGATATACCTGAACGGAATCCGTCCCATGGATGAACTTTATGAATATGGTACGGATGAAAACGGGGAACCTCTTACCAGGCATATGGTTTATATCAATGCCAGGGCCGAGATGAGGGATGCGGATAAGACTCTGTACTATGTGAATGCGGTACAGCCGGAGGAAGGCCAGGAGGGAGGGACCGGCGACCCCTTTAAGACAGTATACGCCCAGGCGGATATGGCAGGGGCAGATAAATATAATGCAGGAGAGCTGGCGGGATTTAAGGCTTTTTATCAGGAGGGGGACTCTGTAATCAGACTTCAGCTTCAAAGTCCTTCCTACAGGTGGAACCAGGAATTTGTATTGCCGGTACAGATGTGACCGGACGGAGAAGGAGGAGACTGTTTGCAGAACGATATCAGGAAAAATATGCTGGCTCTGGGTACGGCCGCAGCCATCATGGCTGTGGGAGGGATGGCCGGGTGCAGCAGGACAGCACATATGAATTCTGCGGCCGGGACTGTAACCGTGGCTGCGGTGGAAACCACCCCCGCAGCGGAGCTGACCGAGAAACCGGCGGAGCTGACCGCTAAACCGGCGGACCTGGAAAAGATGTCCGACAATCTGAGCCTGCTGGGAGCTGATGGGATTGAGCTGGACTACGCAGGTCATGGGCAGATTGTATTTCATAGCTTTGCGGGGCTGTTCCAGTGTATCAATACAGGGGAAGGGTGGAAGATAAACAGGACCCTGGACCTTAAGTCCCTGGGCGCAGGCACAACACAGGGAGACAATTATTCCCTTATCACAGCAGATAAGGACAGTGCTTTTATATCGCCGGAATGCTATTCGCCTAAAACGGAGATGCCGGTGACATACCGGTATACATTTGCCGACGGCAGCCTGGAGCTGAAGGGGCGGTTTCAGGAAAAACCGGATTCCATTATGCAATGGAGCCATTCGGAAGAGGCAATGGCCATCCGGGAGACAATCCGGGAAATAATCCGGGAGCAGGCAGGGCAGGAGATTCTCTGGATATCCAATCTCTGCCCTGTCATGGAAACGGATGCCAATGTATACGGGTTCGTTACTTTGGGAAACGGCGGTCTGGAAACACTGGGCTACGGCCTGTACTGGATGGAAACGGACCGGCTTGAACTGGCGTCCATAGAGCGTCTGTAAAATAGATGGAATAAAGTGTAAACGCCCCTCAGGGAGGCCTTGCGGCCGCATTCCCGGACAGCTGACAGGTATGCAGGCTGGCCGGGATTTTACTTTATTTTTTCTTAATTATCCGGCTGTGCTATTGATTTTGCCAGCCACTTATGCAATAATTTATGGATGGATTCAGAGAAAGTATGCCTGAACCAGCATAATTAAAGAGAGGAAATATAATGAGAAGCAGAAGGAAGAGAAAAAAATCAAGGGCAGTCATTATCCTTCCCGCAGTCCTGGCCTGCCTTTTGGCTGCAGCCGCGGGCACAGGGTTTTTATGGTTTTCAAAGTCAAGGGACAGCTCCGGGCCGGCTGCGCCGGATGAACGGTTCATGGAGTATACGGGATACCTGTCCCAGGGAAATTATGAGGCCATGTACCAGATGCTGGATTCCGAAAGCCGTATGAACATCAGCAGGGAGGACTTTGTAACCAGGAATAAGAACATATACGAGGGCATAGGCGCTTCTTCCATCCAGGTGGAGATTACCGGGGTGGAGGAAAAGAATCAGGAACAGGGGATTCAGACCGTCAGCTATGAGACCAGCATGGAAAGCTCTGCCGGCGCCATCCATTTTTTCAACCAGGTGGATTTTAAGCTGGAGGCATCTTCCGTGGAAAACGGAACAGGCAGCCATGGTGAAGAAAAGAACAAAAGGAAAAAGGATGGGAAGGAAACAAAGGATTACAGGCTGGTCTGGAGCGACCGTGTCATATTTCCCAACCTGAGCTGGAACGACAAGGTACGGGTTGTGGCGGACAAGGCTATAAGAGGAAGCATTCTGGACAGAAACGGTATCATGCTGGCCGGAAAGGGCAGCGCGTCCATGGTGGGTCTTGTGCCGGGAAAGATGAGCCGGGTTGGGGACAGCTATTCAGAGGACGACTTAAGCCGTCTGTCAGAGCTTTTAGGGATTTCGGCTGACAGCATCCGCAAAAAGCTGTCGGCCGGGTGGGTAAAGGACGATTCCCTTGTTCCTGTCAAGACGTTAAAGAAAGTGGATGAGCTCAACCTCAAGTCTGCTCTGCCAGAGGAGGAGAATGTACAGAACAGGGCGCTTCAGGACCAGCTTCTGACCATTCCGGGCGTCATGATTACGGATACGCCTGTCAGGTATTATCCCCTGGGCGGGAAAGCGGCCCATCTGGTGGGCTATGTACAGAATGTGACAGCCGAAGACCTGGAGGAGCACAAGGGGGAAGGCTATCTGTCAGACAGCGTTATAGGCAGAAGCGGAATGGAAGGGCTGTTCGAGAAGGAACTAAAGGGCCAGAATGGACGCATCATATCCATTGTCACCTCCCAGGGAGAAGAAAAGCAGGTGCTGGCCGCTATCCCCAGGATTGACGGCCAGGACATCACCCTCACCATAGACAGCAGCCTTCAGGAACTGGTGTATGATACATTCCAGGACAGCAAAAGCTGTACAGTGGCCATGAATCCCTATACAGGGGAAGTTCTGGCCCTGGTGAACACGCCCAGCTATGATAACAATGACTTTATCCTTGGCATGTCGGAGGCAGCCTGGGCAGCACTGAATGAGGATGAGAGAAAACCCATGTTAAACCGTTTCCGGCAGCGTTTTGCCCCCGGCTCGTCCTTTAAGCCCATTACAGGCGTCATTGGCCTTACCTCCGGCGCTCTTACGCCGGATGAGGATTTCGGGGAGGCAGCAGCAGGGCTAAGCTGGCAGAAGGATGCGGGCTGGGGCGGTTATTACGTCACTACCCTTCACGGATACAGTCCGGTTAACCTTAAAAATGCCTATATCTACTCAGATAACATATATTTTGCAAAGGCAGCCCTGAAAATCGGCTATGATAATTTCATGGCGGGACTGGACCGGCTGGGATTCAACCGGAAACTGCCCTTTGAAATCTCGGTTGCGGAATCCCAGTACTCCAATACGGAACGGATAGAAACGGAAATCCAGCTGGCGGACAGCGGATACGGCCAGGGCCAGATGCTGGTAAACCCCATTCATCTGGCATCTCTTTACACCATGTACCCCAACCGCGGGAAGGTTCTGAAGCCCTATCTTGTGTATAAGGACACGCCGGAGCCGGAGGTATGGATTGAGGATGCCTGCACGCCGGAGGCGGCAGAAACCGTGGAGGACGGGATGAAGGCTGTTATCCATTCAGAGCACGGCACAGGACATGCTGCCATGCGTTCTGACATTACCCTGGCAGGAAAGACTGGAACCGCTGAGATAAAGGCATCCAAGGAGGACACCAGCGGCACGGAACTGGGGTGGTTTGCCGTGTACACGGCTGATGGGAACATTCAAAATCCGGTTCTTATGGTCAGTATGGTGGAAGATGTGAAGAACGCCGGAGGAAGCGGACTGGTGGTCAGAAAGTCCAGGGATGTGCTGGCAGCTTATATACCGTCCGGCCAGTAGTCCGTCCGGGTATAGTTCGTCCGGTATATAGTCCGGCCGGGTATATAGCCTGTCCGGTGAATAATCCGGGCGGCAGGACAATCCGGAGCAGCCGGCATATACTATAAGTGAGGAGGTAATCAACAGAAACCGTGTATCGGGGGATTGGAGGGGAAATCAATGCCTATGGATTCATTTTCATCAGAGGGGATTTTACGGAGGCTCATCAGGCTTCCCTACCTTCCGCTCTATATCAGCGTGCTGAATGCAGCCGTGGAGCTGGAGGTTTTTTCCGGCCTTACCCAGAGAAAGAGCGTAAGGGAGCTATCAGCGGAGAGAGGGTGGGATGAAGACAATACCCGGTATTTCCTGGATGCCCTTTACTGCCTGGGATTTATCTGGAAAAGGGATGGGATGTACTGCAACTGCAGGGAAACAGACCGGTATCTTGTAAAAGGCAGGCCGGAATACATTGGAGGCCATCTGGCTTTTAACTGTGCAGAGGAGTGCATGGGATGCGGGGAGTTTAAGAAGCTGGTTGAAAAAGGCCCCGGCGGCGGCCGGGGACCGAAAGGGCAGCCGGACTTCCGGCAATACGTACAGAACATGCGGGAATCCCAAATGGGGTTCCGGCAGACTGAGATACAGGGAATCGTAAGGGAGCTTCCGGAGTACCCGGGTATCAGGAAAATCCTGGATTTGGGCTGCGGAACAGGACTGCTGGGGCTGGGAGTGATTGGGGAACGGGAGGACCTGACAGGAATCCTATATGACCGCCCGGCCATGGAACCGGCTATCCGCGAGTCCATCCGTCTGACCGGCCTGGAAGGGAGGGCAGCGCCCATGACAGGGGATTATCTGACGGACGACATAGGAAAAGGCTATGACCTGATTCTGGCCATTGCCACCCTGAGTTTTGTGGAACAGGAACTGGCTGCTCTTATGGGGAGGCTCTGTGAGGCCATGAATCCAGGGGGCGTGCTGCTGTGCTATTCAGAGGGAATCGAGAGGGATTGTTCAGGCCCGTGGGACATGATATTGGGCTGGCTGCCTTACAATATGCAGGGATATAACCTGGGGATTAAGAAGAATGAAATCGCAGAGGCTGCCATGGCAGCCGGATTCAGGAGCGCTGAAAAACGAACCGGTATTTATTCCACAGGAAACGTGGACGTGGATATATTCAGAAAACAGGTGTGAAAACCGGATAAGCAGACATTGGGATGAGCAAACCGCAATGAAAGTGAATCGGCAACGCCATGGATTACTTGGCAATGGTTTCTTAATATGATACAATAAATAAAGTTGTGTATCATTTGAAAAGAGGGAAAATAATGTTCACACAAAGAAAAATACTGGTTGTGGAAGATAACGAGATAAACCGTATGATGCTGAGTTCCATCCTGTCATCTGAATATGAGGTGCTGGAGGCGGAGAACGGGCTGGCTGCCCTGGAGGCGCTGAGGAAATACAGGGACGCAATTGCGCTGATTCTGCTGGACATCATCATGCCTGTTATGGATGGGTATACCTTCCTGGCGCGTATGCAGGAGGACCCGGCGCTGGCATCCATACCGGTCATCGTTACCACGCAGAGCGACGGTGAATCCGACGAAGTGGCCGCCCTGTCCCACGGCGCCACGGACTTCGTGGCAAAACCCTACAAACCCCAGGTCATTCTGCACCGCGTGGCCAGTATTATCAAGCTCAGGGAAACAGCAGCCATGATAAATCTGGTTCAGTATGACCGGCTGACCGGGCTCTACACAAAAGAATTTTTTTACCAGCGTGTGAAAGAAACCCTGGCCGCCCGCCCTGAGCAGGAGTATGACATCATTTATTCCAATATAGAGAATTTCAAGCTTGTCAATGACATATTCGGGGTGCCGGCCGGGGACAGACTCCTTGTGAATGTGGCCGCCATGTTTTCAAAGCGGGTGGGCAGATGGGGAATCTGCGGCCGGATTAATGCGGACCAGTTTGCCTGCCTCTTGGAACGGCGCTGGGAATATTCAGAGCAGTTATTCGTGGAGGCGGGAAACCAGATTAACACCATGTCCAATGTGAAAAACATGGTAATGAAATGGGGCGTCTACCATATTGACGACCGCTCCATATCCGTGGAACAGATGTGCGACCGGGCCCTGCTGGCAGTCCGAAGCATTAAGGGCCAGTACAGAAGGCATTTTGCAGCCTATGACGAGGCACTGCGCAGCAAGCTGCTCCGGGAACAGGCCATCACGGACAGTATGGAGGAGGCCCTGGTCCAGGGACAGTTTATTGTGTACCTGCAGCCTAAGTACAGCCTGAAGGATAAGACCCTGGCAGGGGCAGAGGCCCTGGTGCGGTGGGTTCATCCGGAATGGGGCTTCCAGTCCCCCGGGGAGTTTATTCCTCTGTTTGAGAGGAACGGGTTTATCACACAGCTGGACCAGTATGTGTGGGACCGTACCTGCGCCTATTTGCAGGACTGGGACAGGAAGGGATATCCCAGGGTTCCTGTATCCGTGAATGTGTCCAGGGCTGATATCTACAATGCAGACCTTGCCAACATCCTTTTGCGGACCGTACATAAATATGGCCTGCCGCCTTGGCGCCTGCATCTGGAGATTACGGAGAGCGCCTATACGGAGAATCCGGGCCAAATCATCGAGACAGTAACCCATCTCAGGGAATTGGGCTTCATCATTGAGATGGATGATTTCGGAAGCGGCTATTCCTCCTTAAACATGCTGAACCAGATGCCCCTTGACATTCTGAAGCTGGATATGAAGTTCATCCAGAGCGAGACGGCCAAGCCTGTGAACCAGGGAATTCTTCGTTTTATCATGAGTCTTGCGCGGTGGATGAACCTGAGCGTGGTGGCGGAGGGCGTGGAAACCGGGGAGCAGCTGGAACGGTTGAAGGAAATCGGATGCGATTATGTACAGGGCTATTTTTTCGGAAAGCCAATGCCCGGAGATGTCTTTGAGGAGCTTATGAAGTCAATGCCCCGGATGGAGACAAAGGAGCTGCAGGAACCGGAAAAGGAAAACCAGGACCCCGGCCATGCATATGACGGAGAGGAATTCCTGTACAGTACCTGCGGCGCCGGGGACAGCCAGGCATGTCTGGAGCAGAAGCTGGCTGCCATGAATGAACGGATGGAGGTTATAGTCAATTCCATTCCAGGAGGCATTGCAAGCTACCGGATTGAGGGTAACCGTTTTATACCGGATTTTTATTCCGACGGCGTCCTTGCCATTTCCGGGCATACCAGGGAAGAATTCCGGGAGCTGGTGGCCCGCGATGCCATGGATATCATATATGAGGCGGACCGGGAGCGTGTGCTGGCGGCAGCAAAGGAGGCTGTCTTAAGCGGCGGAATCCTGGATATTTCGTACCGTATGCGCCACAAGGACGGGAATATTATATGGATTCACCTGAACGGGCGGCGCATGGGGCCTGTGTCTGATAAAATGAGCTTTTATGCTGTATTTACAGGCATGTCGGCAGAGGCCCGCCTCTTCCAGAGCATTGCCAATGAAACCGTGGACAGTATCTATGTAATCAGCAAGGAAAATTATGACCTGCTCTATGCCAATGAGACAAAAGGTCCGTTTGCCGGGAAGCAGCGGAGCCTGGGACAGAAATGCCATCTGGCCCTGCGGGGGAATATGTCCCCCTGCGCCAATTGTGTGATTAAGAATTACCAGGCCGGCGGCAGGGACAATTCCATGATGCTGTCCAGTCAGGGAAGGTTTTACAGCGCCAGGTTCCGTGAGACGGACTGGAACGGCATTCCGGCCTATATCCAGTATGTGAGGGATGTGACGGAGGAAGTGCAGACCCAGAAAGAAAAGAAGCGCCTGGAACAGTATTTCCAGACAGTAGTAAAAAACCTGCCCGGCGGGGTTGCAGTGCTGCGGCGGAAAAAGGACGGGACCATGCAGCCGGAGTTTTTATCGGATGGATTTGCTGCAATGACAGATATGGAGTATGAGGAAGCATGGGAACTGTACCGGGAGGATGCCATGTACGGGGTGCATCCCCAGGACCGTGCCTATGTGGCGGGACGGATGGAGGAGTATGCGGCTGATGGCTCCTGCAGCCGCGAGATAGTGTACCGTCTGAAGAAGGGCCGCGGAGAGGGAAGCTATATATGGGTCAGGAACCGGTTTACCCTGATTGAGGACGAGGAGGGAGAAAACCGGATTTATGCCATTTACTATGACATAACAGAGGAACGGGAGGAACAGGAACGGCTGAGGGCCCGGTACAGGGAACTTCTGCTCAAACACTACCGGACGCCCGGACCCAATGCGCTGATTGTGGGGCATTACAGCATTACCCAGAACCAGGTACTGGAGGTCATTGACCACACGGATTCCGGGCTTATGGAAACCTTTGGGTCAAACCGGAAGGAATTCTTTGCCGGTATCTCCGGATTCATTGAAGATGAGGAGGAAAGGCGGGCGTACACGGCAGCCTTTGTGGATGCTCCGGGAGTGAATCAGGATGTCAACTGTTTCATCAGGCTTCCCAGGGATTCCTACGGCCGGTATGTCCGGTTTAAGGTGGATTTGCTGGAGACGCCGGATACGGGTGATATCACGGGTATCTTCACTGTGACGGATATCACGGAGCAGGTCATATCGGAGAGAATTCTTCACCGCATGACCGTGGTGGGCTGCGACATGGTCATAGATGTGGATTTGTTCCGCGACAGATACATGCTGCTTAACAGCGGCAAAGAGGCGGAGGACGTCCCCGGGCCGTCCGGCTGCCATTCCCGGCAGGTGGATTATATGCTGAAGGTGCAGGTCGTGCCCAGGGACAAGGAACATGCGGCAAGGATGATGGAGCCCGGATATATCCTGGAACAGCTGAAAAAGGAGGATTCCTATTCCTTCCACTATTCAATCATCGGGGAACAGGGCGATATACTTACAAAAAACCTGACAATTTCCTCCATAGACCTGCGCCTGGGACGCATCTGCATGGCCCGGACCGACATCACGGATTCTGTCCGGGAACAGCAGGGAATGCTGAATGTGGTTGCCTCCACCTTTGAACTCATGGGATTTGTGAATATCCGCAGCAGGCGCATGACCATGTATACCAGACAGACCGTACAGGAGAATCTGTCGCCGTATATACTGGATGACTACAATGATTCCGTGGAGCGAATTGCAGGGTATTATGATATTGGGGACGGAAAACAGTTTATCCGGACACAGTTCCGTCTGGATACCATGGTTTCCCGCCTGGAAAAGGAGCCGACCGGGTATGATTTTGTGATTCCCTATACAGCGGGGGAGGGCGTACGGTATAAGCAAATCAGCATTCTGTGGGGCGACAGGAACCGCAAGACCGTCTGCATGGTACGGGCGGACGTGACCGACATGCTGGCGGACGAACGGCGCAAGAAGGATGAACTCAGGGAAGCCCTTGCCCTGGCAGAAGAGGCCAGCCAGGTGAAAAGTGAATTCCTTTCAGCCATGAGCCATGACATACGCACGCCCATGAATGCAATCATAGGCATGACGGAACTGGCTGCGGCCCACATCGGTGAAAAGGAGCGGGTGGAGGACTGTCTGAAAAAGATATCCCTGTCCTCAGGGCATCTTATGAGTCTGATTAACAATGTGCTGGATATGAGTAAAATAGAAGGTTCCAGGCTGATTCTCAACCGTATGCACATATCCCTTCCATCCCTGGTGGAACAGATTACAGGAATGATGGAACCCCAGGCCCGCAGCAGGGGACTGGACTTTGAGGTCCGGACAGAGGGGCTTGTCCACAGGGAGTTTTACGGGGATTCCCTGCGTCTGAACCAGATTCTCATCAATCTTCTGGGAAATGCGTGCAAGTTCACGCCGGAAGGAGGCCGGGTCAGCTTCTGTGCAGAGGAATACGGTCAGGTACAAACGGAAGGATGGATTCACTACCGCTTTACGGTCAGCGACACCGGGGTTGGAATCAAGGAGAAATTTTTACAGCATATGTTTGAACCCTTTAGCCGGTGCAGGAATGACAGCTGCGTGGAAGGCAGCGGATTAGGCTTAAGCATCACCAAAGGTCTGGTGGACCTTATGGGAGGGACCATCCAGGTAAGGAGCCGGGAACACCAGGGAACCACATTTCTGGTGGATTTGGAATTTGAACCGGCCGGGGACGAAGAAAGCGCAATGAGAGGAAAACCGGAAGGGGGCGCACAGGCGGGCAGGGAAGAGCAGGCCCTGGCCGGAGCAGGAACCCTGTCAGGATGCAGGTTCCTGATAGCTGAGGATAATGCCATCAATGCCGAGATTCTCTGCGAACTCCTTCAGATGCAGGGCGCGCAGTCCGTTATACGGACGGACGGGGTCAAGGCCCTGGATGAATTCAGGAACACTGCGCCGGGGACTTACGATGCCGTGCTTATGGATATACAGATGCCGGAGATGAACGGTTATGATACGGCCAGGGCTATCCGCGGTCTGAACCGGGAGGACGCTGCCCGGATACCCATTATAGCCATGACAGCCAATGCCTTTGCAGAGGATGTACAGGCAGCCCTTAAAGCCGGAATGACGGCCCATGTGGCCAAACCCATAGATGTCAGTGTGATGACGGCAGTGCTTTTAAAAGCCATAGGGAAGAATGCCTGATGCAGCGCGCAGACGTGATAATACAGCCTGATATAATAACATAAAGGAGAGACTAACAAATGAAACCGAATGAAACGACAGGAAAACAGGAAATCATGAACCGGCTTAAAACCTCAGGAGAGCTTTATGTCCTGCTTTCCATGTGCACAGGAGAGCCCTATGTGGTTTGCGACCAGGAAACCTATGATGATGAAATCATTGTTTTCTTTGATGCCCAGGCAGCCATAAAGGAGGCAAAGGAACAGACCGAGGCGGGAACGCCTGTAAAACCCATGAAGCTGGAGAACAAGCAGTTTCTGATGTTTTACACCAGCCTCTATACCCTGGGAGTGAATGCGCTGCTGGTAAAAGACGGGGAAAAGGACTGTCTGATTCAGCTGCAGGATTTTGTGAAGCGCAATAAGCAGCAGGGTCAGGAGTCAGGGGAGAAGATATGGGTGGAGAACCCCTCCCTTCATCTGACCATGCTGTATTATATGCAGGAACTGAGAAGAAAACCAGGGCAGGAGAGCCTTCCGCAGATTAAGGAATGGCAGGATGAGATTACCAGTGATTTCAGTAAAGGAAGTTACATTGTTCCTGCGGAGAAGGAGGGGAAGGGACTGGCAGCTGTCAAGGTGAACGAGCAGCTATTCCAGGCCATTTTTACAGACATATTAGAGTTCCAGAAGTTTAACCGGGAAGGCAGGCTGCGTCCTCTTGTGGTGACCGCAGACAAGATACCCCAGATTATGACAGAAGAGGCAAAGGGAGTGATTCTCAATCCCATGGGAGTCAGGATGCCTTTGCAGATTAAGAAGGCGTCCGGCCAGCCAAAACAGGATGCATAGGAAATATAGGAAATGAGAAAAAAACTCATTTATAAAATTCAGGTAAACAGAAGGACTTTGGAATGATGAACGTGAAAATGCTGTAATGAGGTTTTGCCTCACTGCAGCATTTTCACGTTTTGAGTTCAAGGGTCAGTTGGTTGAAGTCATCCGGTTTGTCTTTTGGCCTGTCAAGGGACGTTACCTTTTTTAATATTTCGTTCTGTGTTTTGTTGTACTCTTCCTTGGCACGCTTAAGGACAGCGGCCTGGCCCTCGCGGTATGTATTCTGGAACCAGTAAATGAGCAGGGATTCATCTGAATTCAAAAGCTTTGTGACAGATGCTCCCGCTTCATCCGGGCGCAGTGCAGCGGCCAGGGGCGTTTCCAGCGGAATGTCAAAGATGGAATGGACGGAAGTGCCGAGCGCCTTTGCAATGGCTTCCATGTGGGCCATCTTATCCTTTTGGTTTTCTCCGTTTATGATTCTCTTCAAGGTGCTGGCAGGTATGTGTGTTTCCTTTGATAAGGTTGCCTGAGTCATCCCCTTTAAATTCATTAGTGCAATCAGTTTCTCATTTTTCACAGTAAGTCCCCATTTCCTGGTAATCCCATATCATATCGGTCCCAAACCCGATAGATAACCATAAAATACCCTTCATGGATAATTCTACCATATTATTTATAATTCTTCAAGAAACGGCATTGATTTGATGATATTTTTTCTCATGGTATTTTTTCTCGCAGCTTTCTTTGAGTTATTGTGACATATTCTTTCAATTTCTTTAAATCCATGGACAGGGCCGATTAAATTGTTTACAATAGACAGGCTGGTCAGAGGCTGGCTGCATTAAATTACACAGGAGACCAGAACACATGTTAAAAGATACTAAAAAGAATACCAATCCAAAGAAACGAATGAGTAAGACCAAGCAGGCCAGGAGGCGGGAGGAAGAATTTAAATCCACTCTGAAGTTCGGCGTGAAACTGGTTTTGATTCTGGCGGTTGTGATTGGCTGTGCACAGCTGTTTTTTTATGGAAAAAACGTGATGGCAGGCAGGAGCAGCGGTCCGGCTGCCTGGATAGCGGAAAAAAACAGCGAAACAAAGGACAATCAATCAGATACACCTGAGACAGGGGAAACGGCTGCCTCCCAAAAGAACTCCTCTGAAGACGGCGTTTCCATGGACCTGTCTTCCATGGGACCGGAAGCTTCCGGCCCTGCGCAGGAACAGCAGATGCCGGAAACCATTGCGCCGTTTGCTGAATCCAGCGATGGGCCGGGTAATGTGGTGCAGGCTGCCCCGCCCTCCGGTGAAGCGTCCTTCGGTCCTGCAGGCAGCGGAAATGAGCTGTTCCCTGTTTCAGGACCGGTTGACGCATCTAGGCCCATGATTGCATTTACCTTTGACGACGGTCCTTATTACAGCGTGGACATGAGAATCCTGGACACGCTCCAGGCTTACGGGGGAAGGGCTACCTTTTTTATAGTGGGAAGCCGTGTCAATGACTACAAGGACACCCTCAAGCGAATCCAGGATTCCGGGTCTGAGATAGGGAACCATACATTTAACCACAAGAATCTGGAAACGATTGCTCCGGAAGAAGTGGCATCCCAGATTGAGATGACCAACGATGCGGTGGAGGCCGTGACAGGCTTCCGGCCCAGGCTGGTGCGGGTGCCCTACGGCGCCTTTAAGGGCCAGGTGCCCGGCCTGGTATCCTACCCCATGATTCAGTGGGACATTGATACGCAGGACTGGTCCAGTAAGGACAAGGATGCCATTGCGGCCTCTGTGCTTTCCCAGGCAAAGGATGGAAGTATTGTGCTGATGCACGATTTGTATTCCTCCACGGCCGAGGCATTTGAAACCCTTATTCCCCAGCTGGCCGCCCAGGGATATCAGTTTGTCACGGTCAGCGAGATGTTTGCAGCCAAAGGGCTGCCTCTGGAAGCTGGGCAGGTTTATTTTAATATCCGCAATAAGTAGGAGGCAGCCGGCTTCACCATATTCGTATTTCCCAACATCACTAAACGGGGAACTAAATGGACAGAGGGGAGGCGCGGTGCACTTCTCTATTGACACAGGATTAAATCAACCATATAATAAAAGCAGTAAAATATGCGAATGGCACCTGCCGTTCGCATATTGCTGTTTCAGGGAAGATGAACATGTTCGTTCATCTAACGCAGGAGAGGAGGGGAGACAATTGGAACAAACGTATTGGCTGCTGGCCGTTGACGACGAGCCGGACATTTTAAGAACCAACCGAAAATATTTGGAAGCCAGGGGGTACAAGGTTGATACGGCGATTTGCGCCATGGACGGCCTGGAATTGCTGCGCCAGCGCAGCTATGACTGTATTCTGCTGGATGTGCTTCTGCCGGATTTAAATGGGTTTGAGCTCTGTCAGGCGGTACGCAATATTACATCAGCGCCCATTCTGTTTTTAAGCTGTATGGATGATGAGGAGGATAAAATCCGGGGATTAATGGCCGGCGGGGATGATTATATCACCAAACCCTACAGTTTAAAGGAACTGGCTGCCCGGGTTTATGCGCAGGTGCGGCGCAGTGTCATGCAGGGATTCATCATTGACCATCATCAGCAAAGCCTGACCGCGGGAAACCATGTAATTTTGCTGTCCCCAAAGGAGTTTGACTTGTTCCTGTATTTTCTGGGGAATTCCGGCCGGATTTTAACACCGGAGGAAATGTACAGAGATGTATGGAGAACCGGGAAGCCTGATACCACAAATACGGTTGCAGTACATATTGCAAGGCTGCGGCGCAAGCTGGACGAGGCAGGCCATCTGGTCGGTAACATTGAAACGGTGCGCGGAGAAGGTTATGAGTTCCGGCCCAGGTCGGAAGCGAGGATAAAGCTATGAAACGGTTCCTGTGTTTAGTTACCCTCATATTAACCGTCTGCATCATTCTGCTTTTTACCGCATGCCAGCCGTTTGTTTCGGAAGGACCGAAGGCGGCAAAAGGAGTAATGGATTACAGGGAGAGGGATTTTAACTCAGATGTCTATGCGCTGGGTGGGGAATGGGAGTTTTATTATGGAAAACTCTATACCCCGCAGGACTTTTGTCAAGGACGGACAGAGGGAGGTGAGTATATTGACCTGCCCGGGCCATGGATTAAGAAGGGATATCCGGGGCTGGGGTATGCAACGTACCGCCTGCATATCCGGACTGCCACGGACCGGGCCCTGCTTCTTTATGTACCGGAAATCATGTCATCCTCCGTCATCTGGGTGAATGGAACTGAAATCTTTGCAGCCGGACAGCCGGGTGATTCGGCGCAACACACGGTTCCCGGAGTGAAAAATGACCTTCTGGCCCTGGTGCCGCAGGACGGCAGGATAGAACTGGTGATTCAGGCAGCCAATTACCATATGAACGGGAGCGGTATATTTTATTCCCTTCTCATTGGCCGCGATACGGTGCTGAGCCATCACATATTCTGGCAGCGGACCTTGATTGCCTTTGCACTGGGCGGTATCCTGTTTATGGGCATCTATCATCTGTTCCTGTTTGCATTCCGCAGGAGGGAGAAAATTTATCTCATTTACAGTGTGACCTGTCTTGTGACAACGGTCCGCCTTGCCATGGAGAGCAACAACCTGTTCCAGTATTTTCTTCCGGGTGGGATTGGTCCGGTGCTTAACCGGGTGTTCCTGCTCTTGTTTACCCTCCAGAACCTGTGTATCTGCATGTTTATGCTTCAGATATTCCGCGTCCGCCTGGGCCGGACTCTGCGGGTGATATATGGAATCAGTTTTATCCTGCCCATGGTTCTGATTTGCATCCGGAGTGTTCCCTATGCAAATGCAGTCAACTGGATGTTCCTGGTGCTGTTCCCCTATGGGATTTCGGTGGTATTGGCAGCAAAGAACGGAAAAATAGGAAAAGATCCGTACCGGTTTCTCTATTTTTTGAGCTTAATCATTTTTATTTTCTTCGGCCCGCTGTCGAAGACGGTCTTTGAAGGGGCGCTTTTTGTACCGGGAATTGTCCCGAACCTGTTTTTGCTGCTCTGCCAGTGCACCATGCTTTCGCGGAATTATGCGCAAGCCCACAATGAGGTGGAGCATATCAATGAACATCTGGAACTACTGGTGGAACAGAGGACGGAGCAGTTAAACAGCGCCAACCGGCAGCTGGCAGCATCCCAGGCAGCCCTGCGGGAAATGATTGCCAATATCTCCCACGACCTCAAAACTCCGCTGACCGTGCTGAACAATTATCTGGAACTGCTGGGTGATGATACGATTGCGGCAAATGAGCAGGAGCGGGCGGAGTATCTGGGGATTGCCTATCACAAGAACCTGGACCTTCAGAGACTAATCCACAACCTGTTTGAAGTGACCCGGCTGGAGGGCGGTACGGCGGTTTACCGCAAGGACCGGATACAGGCGGAGAGACTGATGAAAGAGTCGGAACACAAGTATGCGGAGCTGGTCAGGGATAATGGAATGCAGTTCTCGGCCGAGGCAGAGGAGGGAATTGAACTGCAGGTGGATGGCAATAAAATCTGGAGTGTGCTGGATAACCTGGTTTACAATGCAATCCGCCATACGCCGGCCGGAGGAAGCATTTCGCTTTCAATCCGGAGAAACGGCGGTCAGGTTGAACTGAAGGTATCGGATACAGGGGAGGGAATTGCACCGGAACATCTGCCTCACATCTTTGAGCGCTTCTACAAGGTATCGCCGGAACGCGGGGAAAAGGACGGCTCCAGCGGCTTAGGGCTGTATATAGTCAAAACAGTTGTGGAGGCCATGGGAGGCTCGGCGGAGGCGGAAAGCACTCCCGGAAGAGGTACGGTATTTACAATCAGATTTCCTTAAAGGGTTCTGGTATAATAAGATTATATAAGAATAGACAGAACTGCGAACCCGTGAAGAACGTGTTCGCATTTCGCCGTTTTAGGGATTATGAACGAATCTGTTCATAATCAAACGTTCAATCATATAGAACAATTTCTGCCATGAATCAGGCATACCGGCGGGAAGAGAGGAGGAAACATGAGGGGTAGGTTAAAGAGAAAGTTTGCGGTTGTAATGGCGTCTGTACTGGCATTGTCCAATATCCAGTCAATCCCGGTATTTGCATGGGGGGGGGGTGAAATGGAGAAGACCATCCTCCGATTCGAAGAACTGCCGGAAAAATATGCGGTTCAGGAATTGGAGCTGGGGGCAGCGGAGGAGGATATCCGTTTCCCGGGCAGCCTGTGGGCGGACATGGTGATTGTGAAGCAGAAGAATGAGGAGAGCAAAGCAGAGGAAACAGAGGCCGGCAAAACCGAAGTGGGGAAGGCGGAAACGGAAGCTTCTGTTGAAGCGGAGGAGAGTTTGGGGGCTGACAGCACCACGGAACAGCAGGCTGGCGATGCGGACTTGTCTGTTTCCGCAGAGGAGGAGAAGGCGTTACCGGAGGATGAGGAAGAAGCTTCATCGGATGAGTCCTCCAATGATGGAACAGTTAATGAACCGGAAACAACCGGTTCCGATACCACCGGAACAGCGGAGCCGGAGGAAGAAGAGGAGCCGGAGATAAAGCAGCCGGAGGTAAAGCAGCCGGAATCAGACGCAGGAGAGGCTGACAGCCCGGATACCGGGTTGGAATCTGAGAAACCTGCAAAAGAAGAGAATGATGCAGGGAAACCATCCGGAAACCTGCAGGAGGATTCCGAAAATACGGAAGAAAAGAAGGTCCCCGTTGCAACCGGTTCAGAGGCGGAAAAAACGGAGAAAGATAATGAGTCTGATGATAGAATTGAAAAGACCGTCAGGAGAAAAATACGGGATATTGAATGGGAGCTGAATTTTACAGAAAGCAGCGATTCAGAAATTCAAGCTGAGGTACCAGGAACCTATGTCTATGAGCCGGTCATACCATCCGGATATGAGATAGACTTGGAAGTGGAACTGCCGCAGATTCTTGTAAAGGTTGGAACTTTTGATGAAGAAGAAAATGCCAATGCGGAATTCAGAAAAGTACTTGCCAGCAGCAGCCTGTCGGCCGCTGAATCATTTGCGCAGTATATAAGTACTTTCAATCATGGCGGCAGCGGACAGTTATTTACAACCATCTCCGGCGATACAGTCACCGTAGAAGGCAGCGTGACCGGAGCAACGAATTCGCTGAGCTATACGTATGTAGGAAGCCCGAATCTCATCATAGACTGGAAGGCAGACTATGAGGGGAAGGGCAGCACTGGAGGGCTTTTAGAATTTTCCGGATCCGCAATTCAGTTTGAGATGAATGACGGTGAAATCATACGTTCCGGTTCAACCGATTTGGGAGCTTATGTGTTTGTTTTTTCCGGCTGTCAAGCTAGTTTGAATAGCGGAACGGTACAGGGAGATTTGGGAATCCACATTCGGAATGGAACATTGATTATTGAAAACGGAGCGGTGATATCCTCTCTTGAAATTGCACTTTACTCAAAAGAGAGTTGCATAGAAATAACCGGTGGTACTCTTTCGGCTTCTGGTGATTTAGAGGAATGTATCTTTCTTACTGATAGCAGTGAATTAACGATGACCGATGGCAATATAAGCGCTGACGGTAAGGAAAGCTGCGCAATATATGCAGGAGAGAACAGTGTTGTCGATGTACAGGGAGGAACTATTTCCGCTGCTGGACCAGGCGGACGTGCGGTACGCAATTATCGGGCCAGCAAAATCACGATTATCAATTCCGACATATCCTTGTCTGGTTTATGGGTGAACGAAACAGTGGCTGTTATTGATGAAGACAATTACACGGCGTATGTAGTCCTGCCTGACCAAACCCCGTTCCCCACAGAGGCAAGTGCAATAACCATGATACCGAAGGATGCGGATGCAAGCATCAGCCTCCCCATAATGTTAGATGAACATACATGGCTGTTTACGATAGAATCCGGCTGTCTGATACAAAGCTATCAAGTAAAGATATCAAAAAATCTATTGAAGGCAGACCCGACTACGATAGATTTTGGGAGCTTAGCGGCCGGATATGAAACACTGCCCGCCCCGCAGACTATTAGAATCGTAAACAACGGCTCATCCTACATTAATGGCTTTACGGTATCGGGCGGTGTAAATTATCATATCATATGGAAGGACAGCCCTATACCTCAAGGCGGGTCCGTTACCATTACAGTTCAACCAAAAACAGGGCTGACAGAAGGGGTATGGCGGGAAACTATTATTATCTCAGCAGATGGAAGCGTTATTGCCAATGTGGAAGCTGTTGTAGAAATCATACCAGCGTCCGGCAGAGTATCCAGAGACTCATCCTCAGGAAGCGCCGCCACGGATTCCTTTGTTTTGATTGGTACATGGGAGCGCACGGATTCTGGTTTTTGGAAATTCCGCCTGAACACAGGCCGCTATGCAGCAAACCGCTGGGGTATTGCAGATGGAAGATGGTACTATTTTGATTACAGCGGCCTCATGGTGACGGACTGGCAGCAGCTGAATGGAGTATGGTATTACATGGCTACATCAGAAGATGCAAAACGGACTGAAGGAATGAAAGAGGGGGAGATGAGAACCGGCTGGGTCTATGATTTGTTTTATCAAAAATGGTTCTATTTAGACAAAGACGGAGCCATGGCCACCGGCTGGCAGGAGATTGACGGAAAATGGTATTATTTTAACCCGGCACCAGATGGAATGAGAGGAGCCATGGTGACTGATGCATGGGTTGATGACTGGTATCTGAATCAGGACGGCATAGGCATGAATCAGACAAGGAGGTAGCGATGTCATTGAACAGGGCTTAAGCGGGGTGCCGCACTGGTCACAGTCCACCGGCAAGACTGAGCAGAAAGTTTTGAGTTTCTTTGATATGAGAAGCAGGTTCCTAATAAAAAGGCGGCAAAACGCGACAAAATAAATAGTTGCGTTTTGCCGCCTTTTTGCTTCATAGTTTCTTTCTTGTCAAAGTCCTTCATACCATCTGCATAAGAATTTTAGTGACGGAAGGCAGCCCGCCACCATATTGGGTCTGAATTCCTAAATCTGGCGACTCTACCCTGCAGGAGGTGTTAACACATTTATATAGTTATTCTTGTTTGTTCCATGTGTGCTTCGATAATAGCCTATGCTGCTTCATCATTAGACGCTGCAACAAAGCAAGAGTATTATAAAATATATGCGAAAATTGTTAATGAGATATCGCAGGAATCCGGAAAAGAGGTTGGACTTCTCCCAATGGATGATTTTAGGGATGAAGACTGGAAAACTCCTGAAGAGTTTAGGAAGTTTGTGAGCCAATTGGTTTATGGCCAATTGGTTGTGGTCGATTTGCCGAATACACGTTCCGGCAGCAGCGCAACAAAAAAGGTTACGATAACTGAAGATGGTATTCCATTTTTCATTTCAATTACTGGCAAGTTCACAACCCAGTATAATTCCAGCACGGGAAGACAGCATTTTAGCGGCGTAACTTCTTTGACATCAAAATCTTCTGGTTCTGGTGATTGGAAGCAGATTTTGTATGATGCGGATTTTATCGATGCCGCCAGAACATGTTACATAATTGTAAGTGGTAAACTTACGGTATCTGGCGTCTATACAACCAAATATGCATCTGTATATTTCTACTGTGGTTCTAACGGTGGTATCAGTTAAGTTTAAGGGATATATTATGGAACGAATCAGCCATTTTAAAGAAGTTCTCTGTGTTTTCAGGAAAACCGGATTCAAACGCTGGCTACTTTTTCGTATACGCTTAATAAAATCCGTATTAACATTTATATATATTTTCGATATAATAAAAATATTTAGAAAGGCGGAAACGTAATGGAAAAATTGAGTCCAGCAGAATATCGTTATATGCGAGTCATATGGAATCATCCAGAAGGTATAACCAGCAACGAGCTATATAGGCCATACTCATTGACAATGGGTGGACAATCGACTCTTTTACGCAATGTTGTCAGGAAAGGATACGCCACATCAAAGCACGTAGGAAAGCAGGTTTATTATTATCCTGTAGGAACCAGGCTGGAATATGACCGGCAGGTGGTTGGTGAACAGCTCGAAAAGAAAATGGGCCTTCCTTCCCTTGGCGCTTTGGTGGCTGCCTTTTGCGGCCGGGATGAACTCAACGAAGAAGAAGAAAAGAAACTGGAGTTTTTAATTCAGGAATTGGAGCAAAGGCAGAAAAATGATGGCGAGTAATATCTTTACATGTTTAATTTCAGGCTCCCTAGCAGGCAGTATTCTCTTCGGACTATTACTGCTGCTGGATTGTGTATTTGGCAAAATTTATGTAAGGTACATTTATCAGTTCGCCAAAATTATCCTGATTGTATATCTTGGCTCTGGTATTGCGATAGTCTATATGGTTTTTTTAATTGGTACCAGATATAACGTTTTACTGTATAAGTCTGAGGATTTCCAATACATCAGGCAGATACGGGGACTTGTACTTTCACAATTCAGTTTTGCTTCAGATGTCATTTCTATTATATTATTGGTCTGGCTTGTATTATTTATTGCAGTTTTCTTCTTATCAATCATTCGAAGTTTTTTTACCATCAAAAAACAGTTATTAATAACAACAGCGGTAAATGATACGCGACTGCTTATTTTTAATAATTTAAAGAAGGAGCTTAATATTAAAAGAGATATTGGCCTATATGAACACCCAACCGCCGGGTTCCCCTATTTAACTGGTATAATCCGGCCATCAATCATTTTGCCAAATGGGACCTACAGTACCGAGGAATGGGGAATGTTTTTACGGCATGAATTGCTGCATTATAAAAGCCATGACCTGGTTTATAGGTTGATAATTGAGGTGGTACAAAAAATCCATTGGTTTAATCCGGTTATATACTTTTTTAGTTTAAAGGTATATGAGTTAAGTGAATTGGTTTGCGATGAAACTGCCGTTGACGGGATGGATATTACTCAACGAGCGCAGTACGCACGGTTATTAAACTCTGCTGCATGTGGTAATGGAGTTGTCAAGATATTAGCATCCTTTTATGGCAATTATCAAAGAGTTGAAAGAAGAATTTATAATATTATGGAGCAGAAAAAACAAAAAATCAGTGTTGCATTTGCTTTTGCAATAGTGCTGATTCTGGCCTTATGTCCGATTGCATCTTATGCCTCTGTCACCGCTGCCAACCAGGCCCAGGATTTATTGGTTCACGCATATATGGAGCAGAATGATACGGTGTCCGATGATAGTGATGTTATAACGGATTTTGTGGGAAACAAGACCGACCGTACTACAACAACGTTCCTTGCAAAGGCGGCCCGCGGTGACAATACCTTGACAAATTATGTGTCAGAGGCAACAAACACAGCATTATTCTCTCCGGTTAGCCTAAGCAAAGGTGATGAGGTAATTATTGCAGTTCATTCCAACAGTACAAACGACAAATATATCGGAGGTATTATTGACAGCGATGGAAAGCGGACTTATGTGTACGCAACAAAGGGAGCGATGACCCATACCTTTAAAATAACAAAATCAGACATCTATGAAGTCTTTTTCCAGGGGAAAAATGGTAGTGGCGGTGCTGATATCACATTGAATGGCACTGTAAGTATCGAACGATAAAACACCGTTCATTCATTAAAACCAGCTATGAAATTATTCAACACTACTCTAATGAGGAAAGAGTAGGTATACACTCTGGCTCCAGATGCCAGTTGGCCGGCGTAACTGATAAATATAGTGATTCATTCTCAAATATGCACAGTAAAATTGGAAGGGGGAGGTATTGATGTAAAAGGAGCAGAAGGCCCTGGCAAAATATTTAATCGTAACAGCAATGATAGACTTGTGCAGTTTTTATTACGTGGCTGGTTATTTTGCAAAATTTTTGATTAATCATGTTACCGGGACTAGTTCTGACGGGTTTAAATTAGCAATGGGTTTGACAAACCTGACCTTTTATTTACTTTTTATAGCAGCATTCGTGTTTTTTTATAAAAAAATAGTGGGCTGCATTGATAAAATGATAACAGCTACATTTTATCTCTGGGGAGTTTTTATTCTTTCAAATCCAGTAATCAGCCAATTAGTCTTAAAGTCAATGACACAAGCAGCCATCCAGACACAAACCCTGTCTGTTCATGCGGATCGAGCTGCAGGTTGGGCTCTCCATGCAGTGGTGATTTGCTCTTATATGGCATGCACTGTCATAACCGGCTTCTATTTACGTCAGTTCAAATTCGTAATTCTTGCAGCTCTGCTTTTATATGTATATTTTGGCGGCTGGTATGATTCTTTAATTGGCCAGGGGGAAGTTATGGAGCTACATAATTTTATAAAATTCGGAAATATACTTATTACTGGTTTGATGCTGTTATTACCTACATACCAAAATCATGTACTTAGGGAAAATCCACTTGGTCTTTTTGATACTTCGGATATAGGATAAAAAATAGTAGTTGTTTGTGAGTGAAAAAGCATTACATAGTGAAAATCGTTGTAAATACTGACTTTTTTTACCTGTTAAGGCACTTTAAATCACAATGCTTTTTGATATTTTGGTGCCCAAATGGTGCTCGAATGTCTTACGGCGATATAAAACGATACAAGCAGATATTAAGGAAATATCAGAATTTTTAGAGAGCGAAAGCACTTGTTGCTTTTGCTCTCTTGACTGTTGCATAAGCGGGGATATTCGTACTTGTCAACAGAAAGTACAGCCTATTAATCTTCTCCGTTGACGAGCGTAAATGGCTTTGCTACTTTGTAAACACAAATACGATGATAGATAAAATTATAGCTTTGTGCTATTATTAAAAAATGGCAAATTAAAATTGGAGGAGATTTCATGCACAGATTCGATAACAGTTTCTGGAGTGCATTAGATACCTTAGTCGGCAAATCAGAAATCATCATAGATAGACCAAAAGGAACTGCACATCCTAAATACCCTAATTTCATTTATAAAGTCAATTATGGGTATTTGAAAAATACAACATCAATGGATGGTGCCGGGATAGACGTATGGGTCGGGACGAATGGGAAAAATATAGATGCTATTATGTGTATTGTTGATTTGATGAAAAGGGATTCTGAAATTAAAATACTCATAGGTTGCACTGAAGAAGAAAAGGCTATTATATACGAAACTCACAATGAAACACAGTACATGAAAGGCATTCTTATTCGTCGATAATTTTTAATTTATGAGGGCATATCAAACAAAATATGACGGAAAGGGTACTCCTTTCCTATGCTTGCTACGGAACTTTTAAAAAAGGAACAAAAGAGAAAGGATACTCTACTCTTTAAAATGTTACGCAGTTAAAGGGCATTTTTGAGGGAAAAGGTATCATTGTTCTGCCTTATCAGTTTTATGTCTGTAACGCCCTTGTTTACAAGGCTTAATGAATTTCTAATGCGTAACATAAAAGCGTAAAATAAGATTGTTCTAAACTGCCTTTGCGGGCGTTATCACACCGCCCGGTGTTTATATGTATCATCTTATTTGTGGTGCTAAAATGGTGCCCGGTCGTACAAAACCACCTTATAAGGAGATACGGCAAGAGAAATGAAGATATGCGGAAAACCTTGATTTTAAGCCATTTTCTTATGGTATTATAAACATTTATGAGGGATTATAAGAATATCAAGGTAGTTGGTATAAAATAGGCTCCCCATGTTTGGCGGACCCCAATAAAAAAGTATTGTCACAGCAAGCGGCATAGTCATTTTGTCTATGCCGTTTTGCGTGTGCCTGGCAGAGCACGTTGCTAATGGGTGAAAGTCCATAATCCGCCCTAGTAGTGGGAATGACTAGCGCCCGCAACACTTCTGGAAGAATATATCAATGGGGTAATGTGGCAGATACGTACCCAGCCGTAAAGGATAAGTATAAAGACAAAAAAGGAGGATTTGAAATTATGTTAATAGAAATTAATCAGGAGCGCTGTTGCCGGACGTGCCTTGTGTAAGGTCCGGTTCTTTCGTGAAGGAAATGAATTATTGTATGGAATTTAGTTTACACAAGAGAGGTGAAGGATAATGGAGATATGTCAATATAAGGTGATACCTATGGCGGTTCCAGCTGTTGCGGGTGTAAAGAAAATGGATGAAATGGCACAGGGAATAGAAGATAAATTAAACGAAGCAGGAGCGGATGGCTGGGATTTTGTGCAATGGAAAAACGGATTTGTAATTTTAAAAAGAGAGTTTAAATTAGGAAGATTATAAAACCATCGTACAACAGAGAAAATGTACTATAAAATAAGGATAGAATCTTAATAAAATTGCAAACACCGTTTAGAAATTGTTTACCCATTTGTTTTTGAGATGTTATATCCGCGTGTTAGAATCAAGGTATTCCTGATAAGGGGAAATGCTTTCTTACTCCTTTTGAATACAGATTGGTATGTCAGACAACGGCTTTGAGTCAGAACACGGCGATGTCTGGCATATTATCGTTAAGGTGTAATTTTAAGCCAGAGAAAACAAAGAATAGCTCAGAATAACAGAAGGGTGGTATAAAAAGATGAAAAGACAGAAAGAGAGAGGGAGAAGCAGAAAACGGAAAGAGCGGGACAGCAAGGCAAAAATACGGCTGGTATCGGCTGCTGTGTGTATAACCGGATTGTTCTTCCTGGCGGTTCTATATCTGCAGATGAGGTAGCAGGAAAACAGGGAGATAAATTCCGGTACAGGGGAAATCAAGGCCAATGACATTCAGACGGGAGGAGAGCTTCCGTCTAATCAGACGGTATACTACGGCTATCAGTGGGCGCTGCATAATGACGGGCTTGTATGTGCGGATTTGTCTGAATCGGAGGAGTTGGTTACAAAATGGAAGAGTGGACTGAGTATAGTGGCTAGAGGATTTAGGAGGATTCGGATTTAGGAGGATTCGGAGGATTCATGCAGACTAAATATAGATAAAAAGCATGGTTTGATATTTGATATAGGTATTTGATATTAGTGTGTGAGTGTATTAAAATAAATGTAAGTACTGAGGAGGTTCAAAGTGCAGTTAATAGATTGAAACAATGAGCGGGATACAGCAAATAAAAAAGCAGCATAAAATCAGGAGGATGATGAGATGAAAACTACAAAATGGTTTATAACAGCTGTGGCGGTGGCACTTACATCAGGCTTGTTAGTCGGATGCGCATCTCCCGGTTCCCAGGCAAGAACCACAGCCGAGGTTCAGGCAAAAGATTCGGAGGGGACTGCGGCACAGGCTGACGTTTCAGAAACAGGTGATACAGAAACAGGTGATACAGAAGCCGGCTTAAAGCAGGCAGTATCTAGTGGAGGGGATTTACTTGCACAGATACAAGAAAAGGGTGTAATAACCATCGGAACAGAGGGTACTTATTCACCCAACAGCTATCATGATGAGAACGGTAAACTGGTAGGGTTTGACGTTGAGGTTGCGGAAAAGATAGCAGAGAAGCTTGGCGTAAGGGCCGAGTTTGTAGAGTCAAAATGGGATTCCCTGTTTGCCGGTATGGATTCCGGTCGGATTGATATTGTTGTCAATGAGGTGGAGGTCTCGGAGGAGCGGAAGGAGAAATACGATTTCTCTGTACCCTATACCTATATCCATGGGGCGCTGCTGGTAGCAGCGGACAATGATGAAATTCAGGGTGTGGAAAACCTTGAAGGCAAAAAATCGGCCCAAAACCTTACAAGCAGCTGGGGACAGATGGCGGAAAGCTATGGGGCTGAGCTTGTAGGGGTTGAGTCCATGAACCAGTCAGTGGAGCTTATTTTAACCGGACGCGCGGACGTGACCCTGAATGCTGAGACTGCCTTCTACGATTTCATGAAAAATCAGCCGGATCAGGCGGTTAAGATTGCAGGCATGACAGATTCAACCACTTCCTCGGTTATCCCGGTGCGGAAAGGAAACAGCTCCCTGGTAAGTGCGATTGACAGCGCTTTGGAGGAAATGAGGGAATCAGGGGAGCTTACAGAGTTGTCCGTGAAATATTTTGGTGAGGATGTAACGAAACAATAAGGAAGCAGGAAAAATCGTGATGAGTCAGAGACTTATAGAGCTATTAGTGAATTCCTTCTGGCAGATTTTACTGCCCGGACTTAAAATCACAATCCCGCTGACACTGATTTCCTTTGCCGTCAGTCTGGTGGTTGCGCTGATTACGGCTGTTGTTCAGGTGGCCGATATAAAAGGGCTGAAGCAGCTTGCCAGGCTGTATGTCTGGGTCATCAGGGGGACACCCCTTCTGGTGCAGCTCTATGTGATATTCTACGGGCTTCCCGGGATTGGAGTTACCCTTGACGCCCTGCCATCGGCCATTCTCGTGTTTGCCTTCAATACCGGAGCCTATGCGTCCGAGACAATCCGCGCGGCCATTGAGTCCGTCCCGCATGGGCAGATGGAGGCGGGATACTGTGTGGGCATGTCTTACATGCAGACCATGGGGCGTATCGTTCTGCCGCAGGCGCTCAGGACGGCTTTTCCGCCACTCAGTAATTCCTTGATTGGGCTTGTGAAGGACACTTCCCTTGCAGCCAATATCACGGTAATGGAAATGTTCATGTCGGCGCAGAGGATAGCGGCTAGGACATATGAGCCGTTCGCACTGTATTGTGAGGTCGGTCTGGTTTACCTTCTTTTCTGTACGGTTCTGACGAAGCTGCAGAGGATATGGGAGGCAAAATTAAGGCTGGGATAAGGTAAGGAGGCAGGAAATGCTGGAGATAAGAACGATAAAGAAATCCTTTGACGGACAGGAAATCCTCAAAGGTGTGGACATTAAGGTAGGAAAGGGGGAGGTGGTGACAATCCTTGGCCCCAGCGGTTCGGGAAAAACCACCCTTTTACGGTGTATTAATTTCCTTGAAAAACCGGATGAAGGAATCATGATTTTTGACCAGGAACATTTAAACCTGAGTATGGTACATAAAAAGGATATTGCTAAAATACGGAGGAAAACTGCATTTGTATTCCAGAATTATAACCTGTTCCGGAATAAGACGGCTCTGGAGAATGTGACGGAAGGGCTGATTGTTGCCCGAAGGATGCCAAAAGCCCAGGCCGTCCGGATTGGAATAAGGGCGCTTGATAAAGTAGGGCTGTCAGACCGGTATGGTTACTATCCGCACCAACTGTCAGGAGGACAGCAGCAACGTGTGGGAATTGCGCGTGCGATTGCCACGGAACCGGAATTGATTCTTTTTGATGAGCCCACTTCCGCGCTTGACCCGGAACTGATAGGAGAAGTCTTAGAGGTGATGAAGCAGCTGGCGGCGGAAGGAATGACCATGCTGGTGGTCACCCATGAGATGAACTTTGCCAGGAATGTGGCAACAAAGGTGATTTTTATGGACAAGGGCGTGGTGGTGGAGGAAAATACCCCGCAGGTATTTTTCGAGGCTCCGCGCGAGGAACGGACAAGGCAGTTTCTGGGTATGATGAATTGGGGAGAGAATGCATAACATAAATATGCAGTAGGAGGTAAGACAGGACGCAATCTATCATGGGTGTTTTAGCCGTGGGACTGAATAAACAAATGGATATGAAAGGATTGCTTTTGGTCAGTTTTGAACTGGAGCATATGGAGGCAAAGGACGGCGGCAGCGCTACAGAGTGAGCTGTGATGGAGACAGATAAGCAAAGTTTAGGATAAGTTTATATTTTTGTTAGCTAGATGTTATTTTATGGGGTTATGATGGCTACAGTTACCGGAGCAGCGGTATCTAGGTCAATTATATATACTCATAATCTTGGCAATGTCTAACAATGAAGGACAGGCTGAGTCAGGCCTGTCTTTTGTTTGGCACGGGGGCTTACTAAATCAGGTTTTGCTGAATAGGATATGGGTTTACAGTAATCGAATGAAAGGAATGAAAGATGCTAATACCATAGAAAAAAAGCATGTGAATGTATTTAATATAGGTATTTGATATTAAACAAATGTGGTATTACAATATTTATATCGAAAGGAGAGAGACACAGGATGAAAAAGAAGAGAATCAAGGTCTTGCTGATAGCAGCATTGACAGCGTCAGCCTTGGGTACAGGGTGCGGAGGCGCAGGCACGGTACAAGGGGAGACAGTACCGGAAAGTGTGGCCCAGGTAGAGTCCGCTTATTCCCAAGCAGTGCCGGGAACCGATGTGAAAACCAACGTAATCACCCCGGACACAGAAATCCGGCAGTTGGAAAATGGATTATCCGCGGTGAGATATGATGGGGACGATTGGTTCAGCCAGTTTCTTGAGCAGGGAGGTGCTTCCTCGGATTCAGAAGTGGTTGGTTTTATAACTGGGCAGTTACAGTTGGGAGCGGCTGATATCGGTTTTGAGACGGAAGGGTTTGGCTGCAGTACACTGGCGGTAAAAAATAGAGAGGGTGAGGCGCTCTTTGGAAGGAATTTTGATTGGGAAAACTGTGAGGCTATGATTGTCCAGTCGGCTCCGTCTGATGGATATGCTTCCATTTCCACTGTCAATATGGATTTTATCCAATCCGGATACGGTGCAGGGCTTTCAGAACTTCCTGATGAGATGCGTGCCTTGATTGCCTTATACGCCCCTCTCGATGGTATGAATGAAAAGGGACTTGCAGTCTCTGTCAATATGATTCAGGATTCCGCTGTTATCAATCAGAACACGGGAAAGCCGGACGTCACAACGACCACTGCTATTCGGCTTATGTTAGACCGTGCGGCAGATGTAGAAGAAGCCCTAGCGCTGCTTCAACAGTATGATTTGCACTCTTCTATGGGAATGATGGTACATTTTGCACTGGCGGACAAGAGCGGCCGCAGTGTAGCCGTGGAATATATCAATGATGAAATGGTTGTCACAGATACACCGGCCTTGACCAATTTTTATCTGACGCCTGGCGAGAAACAGGGAATTGGCACCTCACAGTCCCATACAAGGTATGAGATATTAATGAAACGCCTGGCAGAGGCTGGAACCATGAGTGTAGAAGAAGTCCGCGATGCCCTGGACAGTGTCAGCAAGGATAATTTTGGGGAGTTTGAGTCAACCGAATGGAGTATCGTGTTCAACTTAGAGCAGGGAGAGGCGCGGTACTATCATAGAGAAAATTATGATAACAGCTATGGGTTTCAAGTGAAGAAATAAGCCGGGACATGGCGGAATGAGGAGGTTACTGTGAACTATTTAAACTTATTATGGAATTTGTACCAGTTAAAAAGAAATACAGGGAGAGGAAGGGAAGACATCAAAAGGCTTCGTGAGAAAAAACTTAGAAAACTCCTGGCCTATGCCTATGGACATTCAACCTATTACCACAGGGTATTTGAAGAGGCAGGTATCACGGGGAAACAGATTGCAATGATGCCTCTATCTGCTTTCCCGGTTCTGGATAAGCAATTGCTGATGGAGCACTTCGATGAACTGGTCACGGTTCCGGATTTGAAGCAGGAGGAGCTGCGCCGGTTTGATGCACAGGAATCCACGGATCAAAAACGGTTTAAGGATGTTTACCATGTGGTTCATTCTTCCGGCAGTACCGGAACCCCCGGATATTTTGTTTATGATGATGCAGCATGGAATCAGATGCTGCTGGGAATTATCCGGGCCGCGCTCTGGGATATGTCCATGCCTCAGATTTTAAGGCTGCTGCACCGCGGCCCCCGTATCGTGTATATTGCAGCCACAGACGGCAGGTATGGCGGGGCGATGGCGGTCAGTGATGGGATAGAGGGCGTCCGGGCCAATCAGCTTTTTCTGGATGTAAAGACGCCTCTGTCAGAGTGGAAACGCCAGATTCGGGAATTTAAGCCGAATATGGTAGTGGGCTACCCTTCCGCCATTAAAATCCTGGGTGAGCTTGCGGAGAACGGTGACGTGGATTTGGATGTATTCCGGGTTGTCTCATGCGGGGAGCCTCTTGGCGCCAGTCTCAGGAGCTATCTGGAGGAAACCTTTCATTCCGATGTAGTGAATATCTATGGCGCCAGCGAATCCCTGGCTCTTGGTGTGGAAACCAGCCACGAGGAGGGAATGTGTCTGTTTGACGATTTAAACTATATTGAGGTGGAAAATGGAGAAATGTATCTCACCTCGCTCTACAATTTCGTCCAGCCTTTAATCCGGTACCGGATATCGGATCAGTTGGTTCTGACAGAGCCGGGAAAAGACAGTCCGTATCCCTTTACACGGGCCGGCAACATCATGGGCCGTAATGAAGATTTGATGTGGTTTAAGGACGGCCATGGCATCAGGGATTTCCTCCACCCGCTTGTCATTGAAGGTTTCTGTCTGAACGGGCTTTTAGATTACCAGTTCCGGCAGATTGACGGACATTCCTTTGAAATGCTGGCGGAAGTGTCAGACCGCAGAAGGATTCAGGAAATTCAGGCGGAGATGGAGAGGGCAATGGGAGAAATCTTAAAGGAAAAACATTTGGAGTATGTGAATTTCTCCGTCCGTTTTGTGGAGGAAATCCGCCCCGATACAAAGACGGGTAAGAAACAACTGATTGTGGCGTAATGCGCTGTGCGGAAAGGAGGAGATATTAGTTGAAAGACATTTTATTATCTGCAAAAGATATCAGCAAATCGTTTGCAAAGACAGCAGAAGCTTCCCCTGTCCTGAATCATGTAACGGTAGACATCTACAAGGACGATTTTACAATCATCATGGGACCGTCGGGGGCAGGAAAGTCCACCTTATTATATACACTTAGTGGAATGGATCGGGTGTCCTCCGGGAAAGTGGTCTATAAAGGCAAGGTAATCAGCCGCTTCAAGGAAAAACAGATGGCGGAAATCCGTTCCCATGAATTCGGTTTTGTGTTCCAGCAGACCCATCTTGTGAGCAATCTCACTCTTTATGAAAACGTGGTGGTTGCAGGTTATTTGAGGAAAGACAGACCGGCAGAGGAGACAGAGCGCCGGGCAGAGTCCCTGCTGGAGCAGATGAACGTAAATGAGGCGAAGAATCGTATGCCATCAGAGGTATCCGGCGGTGAGGCGCAGAGAGCAGCCATAGCCAGGGCCATGATTCACGAACCGGGGATTGTATTTGCGGACGAGCCCACCGGCGCGCTGAACCGGCAGAATACCGGGGAAGTCCTAAACCTGCTGACCTCCCTCAATAAAAAAGGGCAGAGCATCCTGATGGTCACCCATGACCTGCGCGCGGCAATCCGGGGAACCAGGCTTCTTTACTTAGAGGACGGAAACATTTTAGATGAACTGGAGCTGCCTGCTTACAATCTGGAGGATGAGAGGGAACGGGAATCCATTGTGAATAGATGGCTTGCCTCTTTCCAGTGGTAGGAGGGCAGTGATGGAGAATAAAACGTTGCTAAAAGCAGATTTTAAGCGTCACAAGGGCAGCCTGACCGGCGTATTTCTCTTAATCCTGCTGGCCGGCGCTGCACTTGGCACCGTCCTGACCGTTTGGATTAGTTCCGGAAAATATGTGAACGGGGAGATGGAACGTGCAGGTTTTGGCGCTCTTACGGCCTGGGTTTCCAATGTTGCGGACATGGAATCCCTGTCCGGGAGCATTGAAGAACTTGAAGAAGTTGAAGGGGTGGACACCCAGGACATTATCTTTTCCGATTATTCGGTAAACAATCAGGAATCCGACAGTAAGGGCCAGTTAATTCCCTATTCCCCGGAACAGACTCGTTATAAGTTTTTCACGGTAGATTTTTCCTCTTATCAGGAGGAGGCACCGGAAGTTCTGCCTGGTGAGGTCTACGTCTCCCCGTCCATGGTTTCCATGTTTGACATACAGGCTGGTGATGAAATCAGCTTTCCCATTGCCAGGGCCGGGCGGAATCTTGTTCTCACGGTAAAGGGATTCTATGAAGATCCATTTATGGGCAGCTCTATGATTGGCATGAAAGGTTTCCTAATCAGCGGGGACGATTATACCAGAGCCCTGCAGCTCATCCAGGAAACCGGTATTGATGCTTTAGCCAGGAGTGGCGCAATGCTGCATATCTTCCAAAAAGAGGGCAGCGTGATAACGATTTCTGATTTAAACAACCTGCTCAATGAATACACCAGCCTGCCCCAGTATACAGAGTTTGTCCACAGCGCGGGTTCCATGGCCGGCTTCATGCTGGTGCTGCAGAATGCGTTCAGCGGCCTGCTTATTGCTTTTGTGATTGTATTGCTGTTTGTTGTCATGATTGTCCTCAGCCACAGCATCAGCAGCGCGGTGGAAGCTGATTATGTGAACATGGGTATTTTGAAGACCGTTGGCTTTACCGGCAGCAGCCTGCGCCGGATTCAGATGATTCAATATCTGTCCGTCATCCTGGCGGGCATACTGATTGGCGGGATTCTGGCGGTACCATTAAGCCGGTTTGTGAGCAGCGCAACATTGACGACAACGGGAGTCCGGATACCGGAAGGCTTGCCGGTGGGTCCCTGTCTCCTGGCTTTTGTGGTAATCATACTGATACTGGCCGGCTTCATTTTCCTCAAATCCGGAAAAATCAATGAGGTTGCCCCAATGAAGGCAATCAGGGGAGAGGTTCTGACCGTCCATGGGGGCAAGGGAACGTATGTGCCAGTCTATGGGAAACCGTTAGAATTAAGCCTGGCACTTCGCCAGTTGACCGCGGGGAAACGGCGCTATGCCGGCGCCTGCCTGGTGTCACTCCTCCTTGTATTCTTTGTTTCCATGATTGGTCGTATGGATTCCTGGCTTGGAACGGACGGAAAAGGAATGATGGAAGCGTTTAATCCGGCCGACCATGATATCGGCGTCCAGATTTTCGGGATAAATTCCTCCGAAGAGGCAGAACATACAATCCTTTCCTTCACGGACATTACAGACAGTTATCTGCTCGCAATGCCGGGGGTATCCGTAAACGGAATTGATTATACGGCGAATGTAATCTCCGACCCGGAGCGGTTCCATATGATAGAAGGACAGACCAGCATGGCGGAGGATGAAATTGTCCTGACAGAATTTGTGGCATCTGATTTAGGCGTCTCGGTTGGAGATACGGTTACCGTCCAGGCAAATATGGGAAGCGCGGTGTATACAGTCTCAGGTATCTATGCCTGTGCCAACGACATGGGGGATAATGTGGGACTCAGCCGCGAGGGATACTTAAAAATAGGACAGGACAGCGAGGAGCTGTGGTGCTGCCACTACTTTCTTGCGGATACGTCACAGAAAACGGCAGTAACACAAGCGCTCCAGGAAGCGTATGGAGGTGATGTCCATGTGCATGAGAATACCTGGCCGGGACTGTTTGGCATCATTTCCGCCATGCAGGCATTGATGTTCTTTCAATACGGGATGGTGATGGTATTTATCCTGATTGTCACAGCCATGACAGGAAGCAGGATTCTATCCGCTGAAAAACGAGATATTGGAATCTTTAAGGCACTTGGATTTACCAGCAGACAGCTTCGGATATCATTTGCCCTGCGGTTTGGACTGGCGGCAGCTCCCGGTGCGGTGGTTGGCGTGGGACTGGCGGCGGTACTGACCGACCCATTGGTATCCACTGTCATGAAAATGGCGGGTATCAGTAATTTTGTTTCCGGCGCCACTTTGGGCAATACCCTGTTTCCGGCAGTCACTGTCATTCTGCTTTTCATGTGCTTCGCCTATGCCGCGTCACGGAAGATTAAAAACGTGGATTTGACCGTACTGATAACGGAGTAAATGTTCTGTCCATGCCTGAAAGACATAGATATGCATACAATATGAGTATTTGCTGTATTTATCATGGAGCAATATAATAAAAAGTAAGTTAAATAAGTTACATGAACGATTTTGGATGTGCCTTTAAATAGCACAGGAAAGGATTGATATGAAAAGACAGATAGAAAAGAAGCACTCTTTTATGCTCATTTTCACCTTTGCCCTTGTCATTGCAATGACTGGCTGTGGCCGCTCCGGCGGCAGTGAGAGGGAAGTGAATACCAGTGCTGCCGCTGCCCCAACGGTCAGTATCAGCCAGGATAGCAGTAACCCTGTGAGAGAAGATGAAACCGATATACGGGAATATCCGGCCGGCGCAGATGCACTGGAAGTGCGCTTTGGTGATGATGGCGAACCATTTATCATGAACCTGGAAGATAACCCAACAGCCACAGCCATCGCAGGTTATGTGGGGACAGCCAGTTGGAGGCTTCCGATTTACCACTATGATGATTATGATGACTGGGAAGTGATGCAGTATTACGATATCCCCAGCCGTTATGAAATCCCTTCCAATGCAGAGACTGTGACTTCGGAGAAGGCGGGCGAGGTCTACTATTCCGAACCCAACCGGATAATCCTGTTCTATCAGGATGCGGAAGTGACTGGGGAATATACAAAGGTTGGTACCATAGAATATTCTGAAGCATTCCAGTCCGCTGTGGAGGACAATCCAGTACTGGAGGGGTGGGGCAATAAGATTGTCCATATAGACAGCATTAAATAATGAATGAGGGCGGCGATGATAGATGAAAGATTATTTGATATTTTAGTTGATTCCTTTGGCAAGATTCTGATTCCGGGACTGCTCTGGGCAGAAGTGAGGTGAAGGTAACATTTCAGTTACAGCATTAAATGCGTTGGTTTAGAGAAAGCAGAAGGAGACTGACACCATATGCGTCACAGATTAAAAAAAACAAGCATCCTGTTAATTACACTTGTAGTTGTTGTGACAGGCGCCGCCTGCCTATTTTTCCGGATTAGAACCGGTTTATCCGCCATACAGGTACGGAAGCTGGAAGAAGGGCTTTATTACATGGAGTATAACGGAGACTATGGATTTGACCGGTTTCTGGAACAGGGCGGGGCTTCTTCTGATTGGGAAGTGGCCCGGTTCGTGGGAAAAGACCTATTTAAGGGGCTGGTGATTCCGGGCTTTAAGACAGGTAAATTCGGCTGCAGCACTCTGGCCGCAAGAAATGCAAAAGGCGGAGTGATATATGGCAGGAATTTTGACTGGATGGAGTGTACGGCCATGGTAGTAAAATCAAAACCGGCCCAGGGATATGCTTCTGTATCCACGGTAAATCTGGATTTCCTGGATTTGGGGGAGGAATATAATCCGGATAAAACTCTCTCAAAGGTAATTTCTGCCGCCTCTCTCTATGCGCCGATGGATGGAAACAATGAGAAAGGGCTTTGTGTGGCCGTCCTCATGATAGACGATCCGGATGTCACAAAACAGGATACCGGGAAGCCGGGTATAACGACTACAACAGCGGTTCGCCTGCTTCTGGACAAAGCTGCTGATGTGGAAGAAGCGGTGCGGCTGCTGGGTCAATACGATATGCATGCCTCTGCTGGGATGATGCTTCATCTGGCTCTGACGGACCGGACAGGCCGCTCGGTAGCCGTGGAATATGTAAACAATGAAATGTCAGTGATTGAGACTCCGGTGGTGACTAATTTCTATCTGACACCGGGAGAAAAATATGGAATCGGGTCAGAGCAGTCCCATATAAGGTACGATATGCTGATGCCCCGTTTGTCAGAGCAGCCGTACATGAATCTTGAGGACATGAAAGACGCCATGGCCAGTGTGAGTAAAAACAATTTCGGGGAATTCGCGTCAACGGAATGGACCATTGCCTATGACCAGGATACGGGAGAACTGCGATACTATCACCGGGAAAACTACAAAGAGTACGTGACGTTTTCCATACAGTCTGATACCAGGAACTGATATCCGGTCCCTCAGACAGTACAGTGCCCATATAATGTGGCAGCAAGAGTAAAGGAAGGAAACGATGTTGGAGAACTATTTAGTGAGAGGTTTGATTATTGGTATTGTTTTTGGAGTACCAGTCGGCTCTGTTGGTATTTTATCGGTTCAGCGGGCTTTATCCCAAGGCGCTGCTGCTGGGCTTGTAACCGGTCTTGGCTCTTCCGTGGCTGATGTATTCTATGCCTGTGTTGGGGTATTTGGAATCACAATCATTTCTGACTTCCTGTTGAAACATCAGCACTTCATCTGTACGGCAGGCTGCTTGGTGGTAGTTCTGCTGGGGATTCAATGCTTTCGGAAAAAGAAGGCGGAAAACCCGTCTGCTGTGCTTGAAATGGAACTGGAGGAGGAAGAACAGACGGGAACCCTCCGGTATTTTACCTCCTGTTTCCTGTCCTCTTTTGTCATTGCAATCACCAACCCGGCGGCCGTCCTATCCTTTATGGTGGTATTCTCCATGTTCCGCGTGGGAGGAACCGAGTCATTAGAAGAGAATATCCAGCTGGTATCCGGAATCTTTTGCGGAACCTGCTTTTGGTGGCTGCTGATTGCGATTGTGGGAAGCCGGATTCGGGAGCGGGTAACAGACCGGTTTTATCTGAAGCTGAACCGCATATTTGGAATCCTAATGGTATTGTTCGGCGCCGGAATTGGGATACGTGCATGGATGATTTGATTTTATCTCACTTATAATAATCTGACTGAGGTTGCGGGTTATTTTCAGTCCTGTACATTGTACATAAAGGCGGTTCCTGTTTTATAATAATCCCCCATTTATTTAGGATACCATACAAATCCCATTGGAATCCGCCTGATGTGCAGGATTGAAAATAACCCGCAATCCTCCTATGTGATAGAGGCTTCATTCAGCCGGAGAATCAAGATATATCGGGAGAAGACGGGAAATGACAATTAAGCAGAAAATTAAACTATCTAATGTAATGATGGCGTTGATACCAATTTTATTAACAGCGCTTATTGTTGCGGTCTGTATCAATACCTCGCTGGGGAGTTACTGGTATACACTGGAGACTATGTATAAGGATGAAAACGGAATCCAGTCAGCCCAGAGCCTCATTTATACCTATCAGCAGGAGCTGTGGGAAAATAACTGGGGGGAGGGCGTGCACACAGAGCTTTCAGAAGGAATCAGGAAGAATGAGAAGATGAATCATTTGGAGGAAAAACTGTCCAAGATGGGGTATCATTTTCTGATTCGGAAAAATGGGAACGAGATTTATTCCAATATTTCGCCGGAGGAGATGGAAAAAGCGCAGTCTGTTGCCGGCACTGCCATCGAATCTGCGAAAACCCTGACTGCCAGTTACCATGATGTATCCGTAATCAAGCATACATTCTTCCACGGAGAGAAAGCATTTTCCATAATAGCGGTTCACAGCGGGGAGACAGACCAGGAGGTTATCTCTTACCTGCAGAATTATATCCTTAAATATATCCTGGGATTTGTCATATCCTTCCTCGTCCTAACCATATTGGTCAATATTGTTTTATCCTATTGGATTTCCAAAAGTGTCCTGGTCCCATTAAAAAAGCTAAGCCGTGGTACAAATGAAATCAAGGAAGGTAATCTGGATACGGTTATTGATTATAACAAACAGGATGAGTTTGGAGAGGTGTGCCGGGATTTTGATGAGATGCGGGTGCATTTAAAAGAATCTGTGGAACAGCGGCTAAAGGATGAACAGCGCAAGAAGGACTTGATTATTGGAATCTCCCATGACCTGCGAACTCCGCTTACCTCCATCAGCGGATATCTGGACGGACTCATGGAGGGGATTGCCAACACGCCGGAAAAGAGGCAGCGGTATCTGGCAGCTATTAAGACAAGAACCGGTGATTTATCCCGTCTGGTTGAGAGCCTCTCTGAATATAACCGTCTGGACAGCAGCAGCTTCCACTATTACCTGGAACCAGGGGATTTAAAAGGATTTATTGAGAATTATCTGGTTTCTTATAAGGAGGAAGCAAGGCAGAACTATGTGGAGTTCCAGTTGATTGGGAATGAGAATTCTTATCCTGTTCTTTTTGATAAAGATGAGATGAAGCGGGTACTGGATAACCTGTTTACCAATACCATCCGTTACCGCAAGGAACCCTGCAGCAAGGTAATCATATCATTAAAACGGATTGAGCGCAGCACAGTGGTGGAATTTGTTTTTTCTGATAACGGCCCCGGGGTACCGGAGGAAAGCCTGGACCGTATCTTTGAAAGCTTCTACCGGGTGGACGGGGCAAGAAGCAATACCGGCGAAGGGAGTGGAATCGGCCTGGCTGTTGTAAAAGAAATTATTATGGGACACAGGGGAATTGTCCATGCAGAGAATCATGGGGGCCTGGCAATCATCATTCACCTGCCGGCGTATTCCGCCGAACGAAAGTGAGGGGGACGCCGCTATTGTGCCAGGTGTAGGCGAGGGGAATAACGAGACAGAGGAGATACAAGATGAGCAAAGTTTTAATTGTTGAGGATGATGAACTGATTGCAGAACTGGAGAGGGACTATCTGGAGGCAGGCGGATTTGAGGTGGAGCTGGTTTTCGATGGGAGGGAAGGGCTGAACCGGGCGCTGGCCGGAGGGTGGGACGCATTGATTCTGGATGTGATGCTGCCTGGACGAAATGGATTTGATGTGTGCCGGGAGGTACGCAAGAATCTGGAACTTCCGGTATTGATGGTTACAGCCAAAAAAGAAGATGTAGACAAAATCAGAGGACTGGGGCTGGGAGCGGATGATTATCTGGTGAAGCCGTTTAGCCCGGCTGAACTGGTGGCCAGGGTGAAATCTCATATCCAGATTCATGAAAGACTTTTGGAACACCGGGAACAGCAGAAGGACTTAGGGATACAGGTAAAAAATCTTCTGATTCTTCCGAAAGCAAGGCGGGTTTACTTAAATGGTGATGAGATGAGCCTTGCGAATAAGGAATTTGAGCTGCTTTTGTTCATGGCGCAGAATCCGAATATTGTATTTTCCAAAGATACACTGTTTGACCGGATTTGGGGAATGGATGCAGCAGGGAACACTGCAACGGTAACGGTACATGTCAACCGTCTGCGGGAAAAACTGGAGAAAGATGAGGCATCTCAGCAGTTTATCGAAACTGTGTGGGGCGCCGGATACCGGTTTAAAGTAGAATAGGGTACATACCCATCATTACTTTGGCAGATAAAAACGGCTTTCAGGAGGACCATTATGAAGAAATGCTATCTCACGGCTGCTGCTATCCTGCTGTGCATATTGAGCGGATGCGGAAAAAATATGAGCAATGGGACAGAGACAACGGCAGCTGATAAGAATATGACAAATCCGGTTCAGGCTGTGTCTGCCGCTGCGGTTTTACCAGACGGTACCGGGACAGAAGACCGGACCGGAGAAACAGGAGAGAAATCGCCTGCGGTGTACGTGACAACGGATATCAGTCCGGAAGGGTTGAAAAAGGTTTATGATGCTCTCGGCAGAAATCTAACCGGCAACGTGGCAGTGAAACTCAGTACTGGGGAAGCAGGCGGGAATTACTACCTGTCGCCGGATTTAATTAAGAATCTGGTTCAAGGGGTAAACGGAACTATTGTGGAGTGCAATACTGCTTATGGCGGCTCCCGTTCCAGTACGGCCATGCACAGGCAGGTGGCGGAGGATCATGGATTTACAGCTATTGCAAAGGTGGATATCATGGACGAGAACGGTTCTATGAGCATTCCGGTGACCGGAGGCAAAAATCTGACTGAGGATCTTGTGGGTGAAAATCTGAAGAACTATGATTCCATGATGGTACTGTCTCATTTTAAGGGACATTCCATGGGTGGCTTTGGCGGCGCTGTAAAAAACATCTCCATTGGCATCGGTTCTGCTGAGGGGAAATTGCTGATACACAGCGGAGGGAAAAGCCGGAGTTCCTGGGGAGGCGCTACGCAGGAGCAGTTTCTGGAGTCCATGGCGGAGGCGGCCGGAGCGGTGATTGATTACATGGGTGAGGAAAATATGCTTTATATCAGTGTGATGAACAACCTGTCTGTGGACTGCGACTGTGACAGCAGCCCGGCGGAACCAGATATGCATGATATTGGGATTCTGGCCTCACTTGACCCGGTTGCCCTTGACCAGGCATGTGTGGATCTGGTCTATGAGGCGCCGGACGGGGATTCTCTGATTCGCAGGATTGAGTCCAGGAATGGAATCCACACACTGGAGCATGCAGAAAACATTGGCGTGGGCAGCCGTGGTTATGAACTGATTTCCGTGGATTTCACGGTATCACAGTAGAGATATGTACTTTTATAACTCTATATGCTCCAATACACAAATGAGACGTAAGCTGATAATGAAAGCCACACGTCTCATTTTCTCTACGCTAACCGTGATGATTACTCAGAATAACCATGAAAGGTCTCCTGTACTTTGCTTAAAAAGCGTTCTGCTGCTCCGGAAAAGAGCTGGTATTTTTTCCACACGATATTCAGATGGGATTCCATACGTGGTTCCAGCGGGCGAAAACAGAGGCGGCTTTCTTCCGAAGTGTTGACCAGCTTGTCCAGGCAAAGGGCAAAGCCCATCCCCTCATCTACCATGAGAGAAGCATTATAGACCAGGTTATAGGTAGCTACAATGTTAAGCTTCTCATAGTTTGTTCCCAGCCACCCGGAAAATATATTGCTTGTCAGGGTCTGGCGGGAGGTAATAACGGGGATATCAAGTAAATCCTTTGATCGAATGGTGGTCTGAGCTGCAAGGGGGCAGTCCTTTGGCATCAATAGGCCCCAGGTATCTGTGGCAGGCAGGAGTGTGTGAAGAAAAGTCTGTAAAAGCTGATCTTCTATGATAATAACTGGGCTGAAAGTTCTTTCTTGGACCTTCAGTCCTTGTATTATATATAACAGCAACTACTGTTGCATGTCAAGAGCAGGC
>OJIY01000105.1_pt1 | contig 75984 bp, 57 predicted proteins | sample 1596061 | NCBI WGS metagenome assembly OJIY01 (sample SAMEA4350111, study PRJEB24818) | metagenome | biome: human; feature: gut; material: faeces | place: Denmark | collected 2013-09 | reverse complement strand
ACGGGACGGCGATCCCGGAGGAGATCGGCGTCATTACCTTTGACGAGTATCCCCTGTCCCGTATTTTAAAACCCATGCTTACGGTCGTTGACATTGATGTGTTCGATATGGGATACCAGACAGGAAAATGTATATTGTCCAAAATCAGAAAGCCCAATCTGACAGTTCGCTATTACAGCACGCTGCCTTCCGTACTGGAACGGGAATCCACCAGGAAAAAAGGGTTGCCCCGGTAAGCCGCATTCCTTCCGTACTTATGATTACAAAATTTACAGACTTTTCATAGTTTATCTATGGATTTTTTTTGTGAAAAGTCATATAACAATAATGATGTATGGAAATGGCGGCCGGCGGAAGGGTATTTTTCCGGGATTGGCTGCAAAAAACAGGCTAAGGTTTTGCCGGAAAGCAGATAAAAGTTGAACAAAGAGCGCTTTTCTGCTATTATAAGGGGTAGTGCATGTCCGGCCTGTGCCGTAAATGGCAGGAAAACAGGCTGTGACAGGTTATTTTTGTCGGACAAAACGATTGGAGCAAATACAAAATGAATGTAATTCAAAAAGTTTTCGGCACGCACAGTGAGAGGGAACTGAAGCGCATCATGCCTATCGTGGACAAGATTGAGTCCATGAGACCTGCCATGATGGAGCTTTCCGATGAACAGCTTAAGGATAAGACGAAGGAATACAAGAAGCGTCTTTCCGATGGGGAAACGCTGGACGATTTGCTTCCGGAGGCGTATGCCACGGTACGTGAAGCGGCCAGGAGGGTACTGAATATGGAACCCTTCCCCGTACAGCTGGTAGGCGGTATTATCCTGCATCAGGGACGTATCGCTGAAATGAAAACCGGTGAAGGCAAGACGCTGGTATCCACGCTTCCCGCGTATCTGAACGCCCTGGAGGGCAAAGGGGTGCACGTGGTTACGGTCAATGATTACCTGGCCGCCAGAGATGCCGCCTGGATGGGCGCTGTGCATGAGTTTTTGGGCCTGGAGGTAGGTGTGGTTTTAAACAGCCTGAAGTCTGAGGAAAGACGGGCTGAATATGCCAAGGATATTACCTATGTTACCAACAATGAGCTGGGCTTCGATTACTTAAGGGATAACATGGTCATTTACAAGGAGCAGCTGGTGCTTCGTGATCTGCATTATGCCATCATCGATGAGGTTGACTCCGTCCTGATTGACGAGGCGCGTACGCCTCTGATCATTTCGGGGCAGAGCGGGAAGTCCACGAAGCTTTACGAAGCCTGCGATATCCTTGCCAAACAGATGGAACGGGGCGCGGATATGGAAGACCTGTCCAAGCTGGATGCCATCATGGGTGTGGAGCAGGAGGAAAGCGGCGACTTTGTTGTAAATGAAAAGGATAAGGTGGTTAACCTTACGGAGCAGGGTGTTGCCAAGGTGGAACGGTTTTTCCAGATCGAGAACCTTGCGGATCCGGAAAATCTGGAAATCCAGCATAACATCATCCTGGCTTTGCGTGCCAATAACCTGATGGCCCGCGACAAGGATTATGTGGTAAAGGATGATCAGGTTCTGATAGTCGATGAGTTTACGGGCCGTATCATGCCGGGACGCCGTTATTCCGACGGTCTGCATCAGGCGATTGAGGCGAAGGAGCATGTGCAGGTGAAGCGGGAAAGCAAGACGCTGGCTACCATCACCTTCCAGAACTTCTTTAATAAGTTTGAGAAAAAGTCGGGTATGACGGGTACCGCCCTTACCGAAGAAAAGGAATTCCGTGACATTTACGGGATGGATGTCATTGAAATTCCCACCAACAAACCGATTCAGAGACTCGATCAGCAGGATGCGGTGTATAAGACCAGGAAAGAGAAGCTGCATGCGATTGTGGAGGCGGTGGAGGCATCCCATGCCAAGGGGCAGCCGGTACTGGTTGGTACGATTACCATCGAGGCTTCCGAAGAACTGAGCGGGCTTCTTAAAAAGAAGGGAATTCCCCACAAGGTACTGAACGCCAAGTTCCATGAGCTGGAAGCGGAAATCGTTGCGGATGCCGGTGTACACGGGGCCGTAACCATTGCCACGAACATGGCCGGCCGTGGTACCGATATCAAGCTGGATGATGCCGCGAAGGGCGCGGGCGGACTGAAGATCATCGGTACCGAAAGGCATGAATCCAGGCGTATTGATAACCAGCTGCGCGGCCGTTCCGGACGTCAGGGGGATCCCGGGGAATCCAAGTTCTATATTTCCCTGGAGGATGATCTGATGAGGCTGTTCGGTTCCGAGCGTCTGATCAATATGTTCAACACCATGGGTGTCCCGGAAAATCAGGAAATTGAGCATAAGATGCTGAGTAACGCCATTGAAACGGCGCAGAAGAAGATTGAGAGCAACAACTTCGGTATCAGAAAGAACCTGCTGGAATACGATCAGGTTATGAATGAGCAGCGTGAAATCATTTATGCGGAGAGACGCCGTGTCCTGGATGGGGAAAGCATGCGGGATGTGATCTACAAGATGATTACGGATATTGTGGACAATACGGTGGACATGGTAATCGGGGAAGATGCGGATGTGGAGGACTGGAACTTCAAGGAACTGAATTCCCTTCTGCTTCCTATTATACCGTTGGTTCCGATAACGAAGGATCGGGTGAACAAGCCTAAGAGAAACAGTCTGAAACAGCAGCTTAAGGAAGAGGCTGTGAAGCTGTATGAGAGCAAGGAGGCGGAGTTCCCGGAGCCGGAGGCAATCCGTGAGCTGGAACGTGTTATCCTGCTGAAGGTGATTGATAATAAGTGGATGGCCCATATCGACGATATGGATCAGCTGCGTCAGGGAATCGGTTTACAGGCTTATGCCCAGAGGGATCCTCTGGTTGAGTATAAGATGAGCGGTTATGAGATGTTTGACAGCATGACCGACAGTATCAGGGAGGATACGATCCGTCTGCTGTTCCATGTGAGAGTGGAGCAGAAGGTGGAGAGGGAGCAGGTTGCCAAGGTGACCGGCACCAATAAGGATGATTCCGGCCCGAAAGCTCCGGTGAAGAGAGGCTCGGCTAAGGTATATCCGAATGATCCCTGCCCCTGCGGAAGCGGGAAGAAGTACAAGAATTGTTGCGGAAGGAATAAGTAACATTCCTTGGAATAAGTAACATTCCTATATTAAAATTGTAAAGGTGGTGTTCGGCATTGGTTTTATTAGATCAGATGAAACAGGAATTACAGGCTTACAAAACTCCATTGGCGGAAGTGAGGGATTCACTTTAACTTAGCAGAAAAGTTGAAGCGGATCGAAGAGCTGGAGCGCGAGATGGAGGCTCCCGGATTTTGGGATAATCCGGAGTATTCCAACAAGAAAATGAAAGAATTGAAGAACCTGAAGGATACGGTGGAACAGATAGAGCATCTCGGAACCCAGTATGAGGATATTGAAACACTCATCGAAATGGGGAATGAAGAAAATGATGAATCTATGGCGGAGGAAATCCGTTCGGAGCTGGATTCCTTTACGGATGAACTGGAAACGCTGCGTATCAGCACGCTGCTTACAGGGGAGTACGACAAAAATGGTGCTATCCTTAAGCTGAATGCGGGCGCGGGCGGAACGGAAAGCTGTGACTGGTGCAGCATGCTGTACCGTATGTATACCAGATGGGCGGAGCGTAAGGGCTTTGGCCTGGAGGTGCTGGATTATCTGGACGGGGATGAGGCGGGTATCAAATCCGTTACCTTCCAGGTAAACGGGGAAAACGCCTATGGTTACCTGAAGTCGGAAAAAGGGGTGCACCGTCTGGTGCGTATCTCCCCCTTCAACGCACAGGGAAAACGCCAGACTTCCTTCGTGTCCCTGGATGTTATGCCGGATATCGAAGAAGAGCTGGATATTGAAATCAACGAAGAGGATCTTCGTATTGATACCTACCGAAGCAGCGGCGCGGGCGGACAGCATATCAACAAAACGTCCTCCGCAATCCGCATTACCCATCTTCCTACGGGAATTGTCGTGCAGTGCCAGAATGAGCGCTCCCAGTTCCAGAATAAGGATAAGGCCATGCAGATGCTGAAGGCCAAGCTGTATATGCTTAAGCAGGAAGAAAATGCCCAGAAGCTTTCGGGTATCCGGGGCGAGGTAAAGGAAATCGGCTGGGGCAACCAGATCCGTTCCTATGTATTCCAGCCCTATACCATGGTAAAAGATCACAGGACCAACCATGAAACCGGCAATGTGGACGCGGTAATGGACGGCGCGCTGGATCCCTTTATCAATGCTTATCTGAAATGGATCAGCACAGGTAAAACAGCGGGGGATGAATAAAAAAGAAAGGCCATTGCATCCCGGGAGGAATCCTGGAAATGCAATGGCTTTTTTGATTTCCTAAGATACAGGGACGGCAGATAGTCACAGTTTACACAGATTCCTTTTCCTCCTGCCTTTCATACCACTGGGCCTGTTTCTCCCACATTTCTGCATATTTCCCCTTGCGGGACATTAACTCTTCGTGCGTCCCGATGTCGGCGATCCTCCCGCCGTCCATAACCACAATGCGATCCGCCAGCCTGGCGGATCCGATGCGGTGGGTTACCACCACTGCGCATTTTCCCCGGGCCAATTGTTCGAACTGCTTGTAAATCTTTGTTTCTTCTATGGGATCGATGGCGGACGTGGGTTCATCCAATACGATAAAGCCATTCACCCGGTACAGCCCTCTGGCGATGGCGGCACGCTGCCATTGCCCTCCCGATAAATCAACCCCTCCAAATTCCGGGGAAAGCATGTCGTCAAGCTTCCTTCCGCCCATCTCAAAACCGGCCTCGGACAGTACGGAACGGATTCGTGTTGGATCCGCTCCGGCTGAAACATCACTGATAGCCACATTTTCCTGAAGAGTCATCTTATACCGCTGGTATTTTTGGAAAACCCCCGATACCCCCTGATAAACGCCGGGAGCGGAAGCGGCTGCCGTATCCAGGCCGCCAAGGAGTACCTTCCCTTCCGAAGGGCGGTAAATCCCGGTAAGCAAGCGTACAAGCGTGCTTTTCCCGGCCCCGTTTTCCCCCACCACGGCAAGCGTTTCTCCGGGGGCGATCTCCAGGGATACCTTTGAAATAGCCGGCTTATCCCTGCCGGGGTATGTAAAGCTGATATCTTTTGCCGTGACCCCTTTGGTGAAATCCGGGATACCCTGCGTTTCGGTACGCTCCGGCATAGCAAGCAGCCGTATGAAATTCACGACCTTTCCCATATCCCTGTTCATGTTGCCGATATGCTGCCTGACAATTTCCTGCATAATGCCGAATATCTGCCCCAGTGCCGCGAAAACGGCGGCGAACATGCCTATGGTAATCTCTCCCGCCATCGTGGCGCGAAACAACATATAGGAAGAAAGCGCCATCCCCGCAAAGGAGGAGAAATCCAGCAAAAGCTGCAGCAGTGCCGTTTTACGTTCTGCTTTCCATATTTTACCGGTGAGCAGCATCAGGGTTTCCTCAAAGCGCTGATAAAAAAAAGTAAAAGCGCCCAGAATACGGGTTTCCTTGAAATATTCCCGATCGCAAATGGTTTTCTGGTAATAGGAAGACTCCCGACGGAGGGGAGCGCTCTGTTCTTCCAGCTTTGTAAATACTTTTATATTGACGGTCTGGGCAGCCATGGCGGGGAGAAAAGCCAGAAGCAATGTCAGGATCAGCACAGGCTTCAGCCGGAACAGATAGGCCCCTATCGACACAAAATAAACGCCGTAAAAGCTGACACAGACAAACACGATCATACAGAACATGGTGATGGCCCGGACGCCTTCTTTCGCTTTGTTAAGATCGTCCAGAAAACCGGTATCCTCAAAGTACACAGGATCGATACGTCCCAGCTTCTGATGAATCAATGCGGTCAGCCTTCCGGCCGATTTCGGAAGCAGCACACCGATTCCGTGGAAATTCTGGACGCCATTGATAATCTGCTGTCCGAACGTAAAGGCGGCTAAGATTAGAAGAGGAGACAGGCAGTCCCAAAAATCCGCTTTTCCCGCGGCGGCCCCGGAAATGGCATCAAACAGCTTCTGCGTTGCCGCCACAGTCAGGGTGAAAGACAGGCCGTTCATAATTCCCAGGGTATTTTCAAGGAGACAGTTCCATGGCGCAGACTTAAACTGTATGGGGATAATCCGCAGTATGACTTTTAGCAGACTGTACTTTTTCGTTTCCGTATTCATTGATACCACTCCCTCTGCGTCTCAAACATATCGGCATACTGTCCCTTTCGGGCCATCAGCGTTTCATGGGTACCCCGTTCTGCAATCCTGCCGCCATCGATTACCAGTATTTCATCCGCCAGCTTGGTCGATCCCAGACGGTGGCTGATAAACACCGTTGTTTTTCCTTCCATCAGCTTCTCAAATTCGCTGTACAACCGGCTTTCGCTGATGGGATCCAGGGCGGATGTCGGTTCATCTAGGATCCTTACAGGCGCCTGACTGATCAGTGACCGGGCAATCGCAACACGCTGCCATTGCCCTCCTGAAAGATCCTGCCCGCCCGGCAGGATCTTGCCCAGCGGCGTGAGGATCCCATTCTTCAGCCTGCCGATGGTTTCATCCAGTCCGGCTAAATGGGCCGCTTCTTTCTCGTTTCCTTTGGCATGTAGATTGCCAAGTGATATGTTGTCTTTCATTCCTATATAATATCTGGCGAAATCCTGGTATACCACAGAAAACATCGCCTTGACGGTGCTGGCAGGATAGGTTCTCAGTTCCCTGCCGTTTACCAGGATCTCTCCTTCATATTCCGTATATAAGCCGGTTAACAGCTTGGTGATCGTGGTCTTGCCGGCTCCGTTTTTACCAACGAAGGCATAGTGCCGTCCCGCTTCCAGCGTAAAAGACAGCCCGTCCAGAATATATTTGTCTCCATTCGGGTACCGGAAACGTACCTTACAAAATTCCAACCGTTCTATGGCTGTCGGTTTTGCATCCGGTTCCGTCAGGGCATCTCCGGCATCGCTCAGTGCAGCAAACGCACTCAAATCCTTCATAAATTCGCCCGCCCGCGATATATTCTCCAGAGAGCGTGACATCTGAAAACCCAGCTTCTGAATCATACCAAACACGGCGCTGATAATACCCATAAACATACCTGCCGTCATCTGTCCCTGTATGACCGGCCCGATCAGGGTAAGCGCCACCAGCAGCGAAATCAGTGCCAGAACCAGGCTGGACCCCTTGGTGATCAGGAACATTTTCGCCGTAACCTTCACCTGCATTTTTCTGCCTGCCTCGTACTGCTCCTGCCATTGCCGGTTGACCGCATCACTGTAGTCAAATAAAGTGCGCTCGTCCACATTATCCCGTCCGGTTAACACTTCCCCCAGATAATCCGTGCGGCGGTTGAATTTCTCCGCTTCCCGTTCCGCCTGGTAGTTCTTTTTTCCCGCGCGCATGGATAACCAGAACATGGGAACCGAAAATGCCAGGATGATCACCGCCGCCCACCAGACCTGTGTCACAATTAAAAGGAAAACCGAGGAAACGGATACCATGATCTGCAGAAACTGTATAAAAGCATCCGCCCCATCCATAATGGATTTCACCGGATCCCTGGATACACGCGATATTAATTCCCAGCTTTCCGCGTTCTCTATATGTTTATAATCAAAGGCCGCATAAATCCTGACGAGTGAAGGCTTGATTTCCCGTTCCAGCCTTACTCGGATCCGCGAACCCGCCAACCGTGCCAACGCACCCACAGTACCGGCCACCCCCAGCGTAAGCATCAACAAAACCAACGGCAGATAAATATCCCCCTGCGGCCGTAAATGGGTAAGGATTTCCGCAGCCGTATCCACAAAACCCGCCGTAGCCATGGCCATAACCGCCGTCTGCATGACGGACTGCGTAACGGACAAAACAAAATAAAGCACCATACAGACCGGCGATGCCTTCAAAGCCAACGACAATACCTCATATGACTGATATCTTTTATTTTTGATTATCATGTTCGCGCCCTCATCTCTGGCTGATTTTTGTAGTATATATAAATCCTGTCATGCACTCCCATTTTATAGCACCCATCTATGAAAAGGCTATTTTCCGGTTCTGAGGAGTGCGTCCTTTCCTTTGCCACCCTGCTGCCCGCAGAGCGATGTCCCCGGGACGGAAAAGGAATGTTCACCAGATCCTTTCAGGCCATGGAGATGAGACCGGTCAAGTGCGTCAGCCTCATCTGACACACTTGACGCCTTCGGGCTCATCGGAATGTCCGGCCTGATGGACTGGCGAATATCCTTTTCCGTCCCGGGGACATCGCTCTGCGGGCAGCAGGGTGGCAAAGGAAAGGACGCACTCCTCAGAACTGGAAAATATGTCTGGTACTGTTATCCTCATAGGATCGCACTTCATGCTCCGGCCTCTCGGACAGATGCTCCTTTTTCCACCCGGAAGGAGACAAATGCATGTACTGCAGAAACTGTCTGTTGAAGCTGGACAGGCTGCTATAGCCCACTTCCCGGGCAATGCAGTTGACAGGCAGCCGGTTCAGGTGAATCAGGTGGCAGGCCTGCTGGATGCGGTAATGCTGCAGATATTCCAAAGGACTGATCCCCACCATGCTTTTGAACAGCCGGCGCAGGTGGCTTTCACTGATACAGCAGTGGGCGGCCAGGCTGCGTACGGAAAACGGTTCGTTATAGTGGGCGTATATGTAGGTAAGGGCGGTGCGGATATAGGAATAGCCATCCTCCGATTCCGCGGTATGGGAAGCCGAGGCCGCCAGTGTGATGCGGTTGATTTCCGAAAAGAGGGAAAAAAGAAGACCGTGCACAGCCTGTTGGTAGAGAGGCTGTTTTTCATGGAATTCCTGAAAAATACGGGTCAGGTAATAATGAAGCAGGGGAAAAGCGCCCTCCCGGATGATCACGGGTATTTCCTGGAGCATATAGAAAACCTGCCAGATATCGGCCCCGCAGTCCGCCGCGGATTCCAGAAAATGCCGGGGTTCAATATAGAGATACTCCCACTGGCTTTCCTGCGTGCCGCAGACCGCCATATGGGGAACCTGGGGAAAAAGGATGCTGAAGGCTCCCGTTTCGTAAGGAGAGGAGGTCTGTCCGTTCAGAAACAGCCGCCCGTTTCCCCGGATACAGTGCCCGATTTCCAGGCCGTTATGGAAATGCAGATATGCCGGGGAGTCCACGGATATCGTCCAGTTTTCACCAAGAAAGGCGAGAACCGGAAAACGGGCAGGAAAATCGTAGGGACGGTAGCGGAGGGGAAACCGTTGGAATGATTGTTTCTGCATAGTTTTTATCTCCTTAATGATAGGAAGCCGGTGCTTTGTATAATTATAATAACAGTAAATCAATCAGCGAACAAAAATGTAATAAAGTGCATAAGAAATCGATAATTCCGGGATGCCGTAACCCCCTTTTCCTAAAAAATTATAACGGAAAGAAGGGGAAAAGTAAAGGAATACCGACAAATATGGGGAGACAGAACAGTAGTCAAACGTAATGGTGCCCTGTGGGTTTTCCCAAAAAGTGGGGAATGGTATCAAACCGGTAGGGAGTTGGTTTTTGAGGAGAGGGAAGAAATGATAAGGGATGGTATTTTACAGGAAGGAAAAGCTGATCTGCCGGCAATCCGGCAGTGGATAGATAACAGGATGCCGGATATCGTAAGGGATCTGACGCGTATCTGCCGGATCCGGAGTGTGGCGGAGGCGGAAGCTTCCCAATACCCGCCCTTTGGAAAAGGATGCCGGGATGTTCTGGAAGAAATGCTTCACATCGGGGAGGAAAACGGTTTTTTGGTCCAAAACTTTGACAACTATGTGGGGAAAATATCCTATGCCGCTTCCCCGCAAGCGGATACGATAGGTATCTGGGCGCATCTGGATGTAGTGGAGGAAGGGGAAGGCTGGGAGTATGAGCCTTATGATCCGGTGGTAAAGGACGGCTATTTTATCGCCAGGGGCTGCCAGGACAATAAAAGCTCCGCTATTTTAGGGCTTTATGTCCTCAAATATATGAAGGAACATCATATCAGCCTGTCCCATGGCCTGGAGCTGTATCTGGGGACCTGTGAGGAGCAGGGGATGTACGATTTGGATTATTATGTCGCTCACTATCGCCTCCCGGCGCTGTCCCTTGTACCAGACAGCGGTTTTCCGGTCTGCTGCGGGGAGAGAGGTTCCTTCAATGCGGAATTGATATCCCGCCGGGAATGCGGAAAAGAGCTTTTGGAGGTTTCCTGCGACTGCGGGCTGTATACCATACCGGATCAGGCCCGGGCGGTACTTGCCTACAGCGGGGAACGCTGGGAAAAAGCCTCCCGCCTCAGCGCGCCGGTCACCGCTGAGAGGGTGGGGGAAACCATACGGATTATAGCACATGGCGTCCGGGCCCACGCATCCCGGCCGGCGGACGGAGTGAATGCGCTGACCCTGCTGGCGCAGGCCCTCTGCACGCAGGAACTGATAGACGGGGAAAACAGGGAATTGTTCGGGATCATTCCCGCTATTAACCAGGACAATACAGGACAGGCCCTGGACGTATTCTGCGAGGATGCGCTGTCCGGCCCGATTTGCCTGACGGCGACACAGCTTCGTATGCAGGAAGGGCGGCTGGTCATCGGATTCATGTCCAAATATCCGGTAACCTGCAGTGATTTCCCATTTGCAAAACGGGCGGAAAAAGCGGCACAGCGCCGGGGGTTTGAGATAAAGATAACCCGCCTTGCCAAAGCCAGCTATTTTGACCCGGAGCACCCGGTGGCCCGGACGCTCACCCAAACCTGCCGGGAGATTCTGGAAAATGAGGACGGCCCGTTTGTCATGAGCGGCGGTACCTATGCCCGAAAGCTTACCAACGCCTTTGCTTTCGGCACGGGAATGAAGCTTCCCCCGCCGCCGGAAGGGCTGTTCCGGCCGGGGCACGGCGATTACCATCAGCCGGATGAAAGCATCCCGCTTCTCAGGATACGCAGGGCGCTGGAGGTATATATCTGCGGAATCCTGCGGATTGACAGGCTGGATATAAAACCCTGAACAGGCAGTATCACGTGGATACCCATGTGTTGTAGCATATGAGAAACATATGACAGAAAGGATGAAGAGGTTATGAGAAAGGGAAGAAAAACAAGCACAGTACTTACGGCGGCCATTCTGGCGGCGTCAGTCATACTGGGAGGCTGCGGCGGCGCAGCGTCGGAGACAGCGCAGGGCGGCACCGCCGCCCAGGATGCGTCTGCCGCCCAGGGGACGGATGCAGGGACGGAGACGGCTGCGGAGACGGGAAGTGCCAAAATAGCAGATGGGGATGTTACCCTGACTGTTTTCTGTGATTTCCAGACGGCGGCACGGGCATATTATTCCGACTTGGGGGAAAACCCGGTGGTGCAGAAGATTTCCGAGGATACGGGATTGCAATTTGAATTTATCCACGCGCCCGTAGGGGATGACGGTTCTTATTTCCAGCAGCTGCTGGCATCCGGGGATTTGCCGGATCTGATGTATACCAACCTGTTCCAGACAACCTATCCCGGCGGCGTGGAGGGAGCCATTGCGGACGGCGTGCTCCTGAACGTAACCGATTTGGTGGAACAGTATGCGGTTAATTTTAATGCACTCTGCGAAGAAAGCGGGGATCCGGACGTACAGAAAAAGATCCGGGGCGACGAAGGCAACATTATCAAATTCGGTACCACATGGCTTCCCCCCACCGATAACAACAAGGTATTCAACGGCCTTATAGTCAGACAGGACTGGCTGGACAAGTACAATCTGGAGGCTCCGGTCACCCTGGAGGATTATACCAATGTACTGCGCACCTTTAAAGAGAACGGCGTGCAGATCCCCCTGGCCCTCTGCGAATTCAACCAGGCACAGTTTTATGCCAACAACCCCATTTCCTCCGCGTTTGATGTTTCCATCAAGGATTTCGATCTGGATGAGGAGGGACAGGTACACTATAGCAGGACCCAGGACGGCTACAAGGAATTCCTGAAGGTGCTGAACCAGTGGGCGGAGGAAGGTCTCATCGATACCGACTTCGTTTCCCGTACCATCGACGATTCCCTGAAGCTGTTCCAGAACGGTACGGCAGGCATGTGTTTTGCCCATACCTATAATGTGAAACAGTCCGTAACCGCCGGCGCAGCCGTGGATCCGGAATTTAAACTGACCTCCTGTGTGCTGCCCAGGGTGAATGCGGAGGATACCACCCATATGTCCAAAATTACAAGTTCCATCAATTCTTATTCCTGGCAGGTTTCCGCAGCCAGCAAGCATGCGGAGGAGGCAGTGAAATTTGTGGACTATCTGATGGATCCCGAGGTGATGCTTCTCACCGCCTGGGGTACCAATGAAGGCGAAGAAAAGACCTATACGGAAAATGCGGACGGAACCAGGGAATTTACCGATTTTGTCAGCAATAACCCGGACGGCCTGGACTATGATACGGTAAGATCCCTTTATATGTGCGCGCCCTTCCAGATCAAATATGATGAAACCATGGAAGCTGCCCAGTATGCGCTGGAGGAATGCCACCAGTCCTGGGATGCATGGGGCATGCAGAACGATGATAAGCATACGCTTCCCGGCTACCTGACGCTTACGACGGAAGAATCCAAGGAGCTGACACAGATCAAAACCAAGCTTGCCAACTACTCGGATGAAATGGTATACCGTTTTATCTTCGGAGAGGAGGATCTGGAAAGCGGCTGGGACGGCTTTGTGGCACAGCTGAAGGAACTGGGCAGCGAACGGGGCGAAGAAATCAATGAAGCAGCATATGCAAGATATGAAGCCCGTGAATAGAAAGATATAACCCCCATAAAGAAATACAGGAGAAAGGCTGGCGGGAGAAAAGCCGGCCTTTTTCCATAAAAAGCCGCGGGCATCCGCAGAGAGGAGCAATGATGAAAAGAGGTACGCATGCAGCGCTGAAAGAACCTTTTTTTAAGAGACTGTGGAAAAACATGAGGTCGCATCCCCTTCTGTACATCATGATTTTACCGGTACTCGCCTATTTTCTGGTATATCATTACTATCCCATGTATGGAATGATCATATCCCTGTTTGACTATGTTCCCACGAAGGGTGTATTCGGAAGTGATTTCGTGGGACTGAAGCATTTCAAAGCCTTCCTGGGGGACCCCTATTTCTTCCGTACCATGCGGAATACCGTTTCCATCAATCTGCTGTTGCTTCTGTTCGGATTCCCTTTTCCGATCCTGTTTGCTATTTTGCTGAATGAACTCACCGGAACCAGGCTGAGGAAAATAACCCAGACCATTACTTATATGCCGCATTTCATATCTGCCGTGGTAATCTGCGGGCTTATGCTGGATTTCTGTAAAACAAACGGTGTTATCACCAGCGTTTTCTGCGCCCTGACAGGCCGGGAGGCCTCCAATATGTTCAGCCATTCCGCCTATTTCCAGCCGCTGTATGTGCTGATGTGTATCTGGCAGGAATTCGGCTGGGATTCTATTATCTATTTTGCCGCGCTGACCGGTATCGATCAGAGCCTGTACGAAGCCGCCGAAATAGACGGGGCGAACCGCTGGAAGAAAATCCTCCATGTCACCCTTCCCGGGATATCCCCCACGATTGTGATTCTTCTCATCATGCGCATCGGGAACATGATGACCCTGGGCTGGGACAAAATCCTGCTCCTTTATAATCCCATGGTCTATGAAAAAGCCGATGTTATATCCACATATGTTTACCGGATCGGACTGATGAATTTTGAATACAGCTTCGCTGCCGCAGTGGGATTTTTTAATTCCATCATTAATTTCATCCTTCTGATCCTGGCAAACACCGTGAGCCGGAAGGTGAACGAAACCAGCCTGTGGTAGACGCAGCGTATGCTGACAAAGTGAGGTGCAAAATGAAGAAAAAATTGAAACCGTTCCAGGTCGTGAATGTCCTGATCATGCTTTTTCTGATAGGAATTACTCTGTATCCCATGTATTATGTGGTGGTGGCCTCCATAAGCGATCCCATTCTTCTGAAATCCCATACGGGCCTTTTGTGGATGCCGCTGGGAGAAGCCACACTGGCGGGATACCAGAAAACCCTGGCCAATAAGAGCCTGTTCAACGGCTTTAAGATCACCCTGTTTTACCTGGTTGCCGGAACCCTGCTCCAGGTGGGGCTGACCAGCTTCGCCGCCTATGTGGTTTCCAGGAAATGCTTCCTGATCCGCAGAGGCGTGCTGAAGCTGATGATATTTACCATGTTTTTCAGCGGCGGGCTGATCCCCCTGTTCTTCGTCATCCGGAATACCGGGCTTTACAACACCATATGGGTATCCAGTATCCCTTATGCGGTAAGCGCTTATAACATGATCATCATGAAAACCTTCTTTGAATCCATCCCTGAGAGCCTGGAGGAGGCCGCTGTCATCGACGGGGCCAACGATTTCACTATCTTTTCCAGGATTATCATGCCTCTGTCCAAACCCGTGGTGGCGGTGATGATCCTGTATTACGGCGTGGGGCAGTGGAATTCCTGGTTTCCCGCAGCCATGTTTACCAGAGACAGGAAAATTTATCCTCTCCAGATGATACTGCGGGAAATCCTTATAGAGAACCAGGCGCAGAATGCGGATTCCCTCATCGCTGCCGTGGAAGATACCTTCAGCAGCGAGCTGGTGAAATACTGTACTATCATCGTATCCACCATCCCCATTCTGATTGTGTACCCGTTTCTGCAGAAATACTTTGAAAAAGGCGTGATGATAGGAGCGGTAAAGGGCTGATGGAACAAAAACGAGAAAATCTCCGGCGTATGCTGGAGGGGCTGCCCCATGAACATATCCCCGTAAGCTTTTTCCAGCATATGCAGCCGCAGGAGCTGCACGGGGAAGCCTGTGTGAAGGCCCATATCCGTTTTTATAAACGGACGGATCCGGATTTTCTGAAAATTATGCATGACGGCCTTACGGCCCCCGTCTGCCTTGACCTGACAAGCCTGGAGGAGCTGAAGGCCTACCGTCCGGGAAAGGATCGGAACCCTTATATAAGGGACTATCTGGACCGCGCCTGCCGCATCAACGAAGCCCTGGCGGGAGAGGCGGATACCTATAGCAATGTATTTACGCCCTTCACCCTTCTCCGGCGGATTGGGGATGACAGGCTGCTTGGATTCCTGAAGGAAGATCCGGGTGCGGTACGGGACGCCCTGCTTTTTCTGGGAGAGGATCTGGCCTGGCTGAGCGAAAGGCTGATAAAAGAAGCGGGCTGCCTGGGCATTTTTCTCGCAATGCAGGGAGCGGAAACCGGTCTTTTTGCCCCGGAAGAATTCACCGCTTTGGTGGCGCCGTCCGAACAGCTGGTAGTAACGGCCGCCGAGGAGAACTCCCCCTATAATATCCTGCATTTCTGCGGCTGGAACCAGATCAAAAACCAGCTGGAGCTTTGGCGGGATTATCCGGGAAATACGGTGAACTGGGCAGTATATGTGGAAAAACTCTCCCTGGAAGAGGGAAGGAAGTATTTCGGCATGCGCAACTGTCTGGGCGGTTTTGACAACCGGAGGGGAAAGCTGCTGTATTCCGGGACACAAGAAGAAATCCGGCAGGAAACCAGACATATCCTGGAAACCTACCGGCGTACATTCGGCAATACGGACGGGCTGATGCTGGGCGCAGACTGCTCCTTCCTGCCTGACTTTGAAACGGAACGGTTCTGCTGGGTAACGGAGGCGCTCCGCGAATGGGAGCGGGAGGGAAAAGCAGCCTTTGGATGAACGCATCCGGCATACCCGGTTATCCGGCGTGATAGGGAGCATACCTGGGATCTTTTTTGACAATGACGCGTCTGTCGTTGCGGAAGGCCTGGGGATTGCTCCCTACTATTTTGTGGAAATACCGGTTGAAGCTGGAAAGGGAATGGAAACCGGTCTGGAGGGCAATATCCAGAATGCCGGTTTCCGTACTGGTCAACAGCCGGCAGGCCTTTTGGATACGGACGGTACGCAGATACTGGAGCGGCGTCTGGCGGAAGCATTCCTGGAAATGGAGGAGGAACTGTCTTTGGGAAAGGCCGCACAGATAGGCCAGATGGGCCGTATCCAGCTCGGAGGCATATTCGGCATCCAGGTATGAAACAGCCGGGAAGAGCTGGGGCAGGGCGGAGACCGTCCCGCCGAAAACGGGACAGCTCCGGTGCTGCCTGTACAACAGCACAAGGAGCGTTTCCACCAGACCCCGTACGGCCTGGCGGTACTGTCCCTCTTTTTTTCGCAGCTCCTGCAGGATCATCCGGAGAAGCCTTGCCTGTTCCGGGAAACTGTCGGCAGGCAGTATTTTGGAAAAGTCCGTATACTGATACCAGGTAAACTCCCGCGGAAGGCCGCTGGGATAAAAAGGCGCCAGCAGCTGTTCCGGGTTAAAAAACAGATAGGTGCAGGATACCTCCCCCTCCTGAGGAGGGAAAAAGGAACCATGGGTAAAGAAAGGCGGGAGAAAACAGATATTTCCCGGTGTCAGGGAAAATACCCGGTTCTCCAGATTCCAGGTCATAGTTCCTTTGTTGCAAAAGGCGATTTCTATGCAGTTATGGAAATGGATAAAATCAATTTGCGGGGAAGTGCTTTTCCCCTCCATCAGGAGGATAGGAAACTCCTCCGCAAATTTATATTCCCTGTAAGTGATGGGAAGGCTTTTGTTATTGGCAGTCATCGCTTTATTCCTGTGAGGGATTGGTACGGCTGTGGTTATTCCGGTAGCTCATCAGTTCCAGATAGAAATTACAGAAGGCCGTGTTTGAATAAGGAATGACAAACAGCAGGCCGATGCAGCAGGTGAGCAGCCCCAGCAGATAAAGCGGGAGAAAGCTTACGCCCAGATAAAAACGGCGGGCCTTGTTCCCCTTCATGATTTCCCTGCTGTAACGCAGACACTGGACTGCTGTGAATTCAGGGAAATCCAGCATGACAAAATAGCTTTGGGAATACTGCAGGCTTATGATGGTGGAACCCACAAGACCGATGCAGAAGGTGACCGAAAGTAACAGGAGCATTACCGAAAAAGTCCCGTCAATAAAGGTAAATACGCCCAGGCATATAAAGAGCGGTACAAAAAAGGCGAGGCAAAGCAGGAGCTGCAATAGCTGAATCAATATGGCTTTATCCGGGTGGTTGGTGAAGCCGTAAAAAACATCACTGATTTTAATATTGCCCCCGCAGGAAACATTCAGGTACATATAGGTCTGCCCGGCAAGAAAAATACCGGCCAGAAGCTGCAGCAGGCATTCGATGACAAATTGTATGGTAAGCCCCGGCATGGTCCTGGTATCCAGGGAAAAAGTAGCCATGAAATTAATGGCCGTCATGATGACCTCCACCACGAGGATGGCGGGAACCAGAGTTCCGTATTTCCCAAGCATTTGCCCCTTTGCCTTGGCTTTCAGTTCGGCTGATGATGCGTGTCTGTCCATAGATGAATACTCCTTCATATCCTAATAACGTCCCGTTCCTTCTTCAATCTGGTTCCACATATCGTCAAAGCTTTCCCCGTAAAAATATTCCGAATACTGGTTCAGCTGCCTGTGGAAATCCTCTTTATAAGAAGGATTGGTGAAAAGCATAACCATAACGCTTCCCACAACAAGAACATTGATAACCATTCCCAGAATGGCGGTGAGCATGCCAACCTTGGCGTTGGGAAGCATGGCCTTGTCATTTCCCTTGGACAGAAGCCCCAGGATGACAGCAAGCCCTCCGCAGATAACAGGCGGATAAACCGTACCGAAAAACGCGGAAATAACGGCAATAATCCCCAGAATCATGGAAGCGGCGGCAAAACTGCTTCCGGGATGGCGGGTGGGCGGTGTATAGTATGGAGGATAACCGGAATTGTTATTCTGGTAAGGCGGGATCGGCCCGTTGTTGTAGTTATCCATAACAAAATCTCCTTTATGCAGACTATGATGCCGGATCGCTCCCGGAACAGGGGGATCCTTATCGTTGCTATTGTAGCACGTTTGGGAGCGCTGTACAAATGAAAAAAGTATGAAGTGCGCGCTGTTGGTTCTGCGGTTACTGTTACCCGCCGTCCCATTCTCTTTTCCGCAAAAAGGGTTTCCTTCTTCTGCAAAAAAGACTATAATCAGACTTATATTGTGTTCAGATGCCAAATCATGTAAGCAGCAGGCATATCAGTTTACATAAAAAGTTTCTTTTGCAGGAAATGAAAAGATAGGATGAATGAAGCATATGAAAAAGAAAATAATACCGATAACATTATTTGCTGTCCTGCTCTTATCGGGCGTATGGTCACTGCTTTCTATACTCAGCATCCAGGGAAATGCCCGGGTCATCAATTATACCGGAGTGGTACGCGGGGCATCCCAGCGGCTGATAAAAGAGGAACTGTACGGAGAGCCGAATGACGCACTGATCAGCCGTTTGGATCAGATTATAGATGAGCTGCTGACCGGGAAAGGAAATAACCGCCTTGTTAAAATGCAGGATCCGGACTATCAGGAAGCGATGGGGGTTCTGAAAGACAGCTGGATTTCCATGAAAGAAGAGATCGGTAACGTAAGGCAGGGCAAATCTGCGCAGACGCTCTACCAGCTGAGCGAAGCATTTTTCCAGGAAGCCGATCTGGCGGTATCCAGGGCGGAAGATTATACTGAAAAACAGGTTAATGATACAGTCAAAATCTTTTGTGCCCTCTTTGTTCTGGTAGCCGCAGGAAGCTGTTTGTTTGTGGTCAATGAATATCGGGGCCGGCGGCGGCTCAGGCAGATTGAAGCTGCCGAGGCGGATAACCGGAAGGAAAAAGAGAAATTAGAGAAAATGACCGTCGCTCTCCGGGCACCGCTGGACGATTTGTCGGAGCTGATGTATGTGGCGGATCTGGAGAACTATGATCTGCTGTTCTTTAACAGGACGGGCCTGCGGAATTTTGAACTGGAATCCTACGAAGGGAAAAAGTGCTATCAGGTGCTGCGCGGACGGGATACCCCCTGCGAAAACTGTAAGCAGCATGTGTCGCCTGACGGGGATACCTATACCTGGGAGGACACCAACCCGGTTACAGGCCGCCATTATATGCTGAAGGACCGTGAAATATTGTGGGAAGGCCGCCCTGCACGGCTTGAAATTGCCTTTGACATCACGAAAGCCGAGGAGGAGAAGCAAAAACTCAGATATACCCTGAAAATGGAAGATATGATTATGGACTGCGTACGTACTCTGTACCAGGGGCAGAAGCTTGCCGAGACGATTCCCCGGATTCTGGAAAACCTTGGCGAATTCCTGGAAGCGGAGCGATGCTATATTTTCATGGTGCATGACGGTCTTGCTTATAACGAGTTCGAATGGTGCGGACAGGGTGTCACACCGCAGCGGGAAAACCTGCAGGATTTGCCGCTTTCCTTCTTTGACAGCTGGATGCCCAGGTTTAACCGGCGGGAATGTGTGCTGATAACGGATTTGGAACAGATCCGGGACAGTTCCCCCGAAGAATACGACATCCTGAACAGCCAGAACATCCACAGTCTGGTGGCGGCCCCGATGGAACGCAGCGGCGCATTCTGCGGTTGTCTTGGTGTGGATAATCCTCCGGAGGAAAGGCTGCCTTATATCGGTACCATGCTGCAGACATTGTGCTATTTCCTGATGCTCTCTATCAAACGTGCGGAGGATGAGGAGCAGCTGGCACATCTTAGCTTTCATGACACACTTACCTCCTTTTATAACCGCAACCGCTATATAAAGGATTCGGAAGCCCTGCAGAACTCCCATATTCCGGTGGGGGTTGTCTATCTGGATGTTAACGGGCTGAAGGATGTGAACGATAAAAGAGGCCACTCTTACGGGGACAGGCTGTTAATGGAGGCGGCAAAGCGTCTCAGGGAGGTGTTTTATGACGCGGATTTATACCGGATCGGCGGTGATGAGTTTGTTGTGATCTGCCGGTACGTGGAAGAACAGGCATTCAACGAGCGGCTGCAGGAACTGAAAAGGCGGTTCCGGGAGGACAACGACTGCCGTGCGGCAATCGGCAGCCAATGGTGTGCGCAGCTTGCGGATATGAATGAAATAACCTCACAGGCCGACGCGCTCATGTATGAGGACAAAAAGGAATTTTACAGGAAAAATCCGACCTCAAAGCGTTATCGCCACCAGAGCGATGATTTGCTGGAGCTATCCAACCCCAACATCCTGGAGACGGAGATTATAAAAAACCGTTTTGTCGTGTATATGCAGCCCAAGGTATCTTCCAATGACCTTACGGCCATCGGCGCCGAGGCATTGATCCGCTATTATCCCGATGCGGGGACACCGGTCCTGCCCGGTAATTTTCTGCCTATGCTGGAGGAAACACGGACGATCAGCCAGATTGATTTTTTTGTTTTTGAGTCGGTCTGTTCCCGGATTAGAAAATGGCTGGATATGGGAAAAGAGGTCTATCCCGTCTCCATCAATTTTTCTCCGCTTACGCTGGCCCAGCCATCCTTTGTAAAGCAGCTCTGTTCCCTATGCGAAAAGCATGAAATTGCCACAAGGCTTTTGGAAGTGGAGATCACGGAGGGTGTCATGGAATCGGAGGAATCCGATTTGCTGAACCTGGTCCATCAGCTGCGCCGGGCGGGATTTGTTGTGGCGCTGGCCGGCTTTGATACGAATGCCGAAGGGATCCGGCTTCTCAGTTCTGCTGAATTTGACGTCCTGAAGCTGAATAAGGGGATGATTGTTGATGTCCTGCAGAATCTGGATGCCATAGTTTCCATTGTGGATACCTGCCGGAAAAAAGGGATCCGGCTGGTTGCTGAGGGGATAGAAACGGAGGAGCAGATGCAGGAGCTATGCAAATGCGGCGTAGAGCTGTTACAGGGCTTTTTGTTCAGCAAACCCATTTCCATGGAAGAATATGAGGAAAAGTATCTTACTGCGGAAGGATACCGGAGATGAAAATCGGACAGGCACTTGAAAAGGGAGGCCGCTTTCAATTATAATGAAGGACAGGTGAGTGCCAATTCACAAAGTAGTTGAAAGAAAGGAAGCTCCATAGAGGCGGAAGCGCTGCGGATACACGTATCGGCGGGTTTTTGCGGGATAGGGGGCAGTGTAAACGAATGGATATTATAAGGAAACTGACGGAAGAGCTGAAGGTGGAACGATGGCAGGTGGAAGCCGCCGTCAAATTGATTGATGAGGGAAACACGATTCCTTTTATTTCCCGGTATCGGAAGGAGGTTACGGGTTCGCTGGATGATGAGCAGCTGCGTAACCTTTTCGAACGGCTGAATTATCTGCGTAATCTGGAGGAAAAGAAGGAACAGGTTCTTGCCGGTATAGAGGAGCAGGGGAAGCTGGATGAGGAGCTTAAGGCCAAAATCCTGGCAGCGGAGACGCTGGTGGTTGTGGAGGATCTCTATCGGCCCTACCGGCCGAAGAGAAGAACCAGGGCCAGCGTGGCAAAGGAAAAAGGGCTGGACGGGCTGGCGGAATTCATCCTCGCCCAGGAGACGCGGGTTCCTCTGGAGGAAGAGGCGGCGAAATATGTAAGTGAGGAAAAAGGTGTGGAGTCGGCTGCGCAGGCTCTTCAGGGTGCGAAGGATATCCTCGCGGAGGCGATATCCGATGAAGCGGATTATCGTATTTATATCCGGAATATTACCTTTGAGGAGGGAAAAATCAGCAGTACGGCCAAGGATGAAAAGGCAGCCAGCGTGTATGAGATGTATTACGCCTATGAAGAGCCGCTGAAAAAGGCGGCGGGACACAGGATCCTGGCGCTGAACCGGGGGGAAAAGGAAAAGTTCCTTACAGTTAAAATAGAAGCGCCGGAGGAACGGATTCTCAGGTTCCTGGAGAAAAAAGTGATCACAAAGGAGAATCCGGTCACGGGGCCTGTCCTTCAGGAAGTGGCGGCGGACAGCTATAACCGGCTTATCGCACCGGCTATTGAGAGGGAAATCCGCAACGAACTGACGGAAAAAGCGGAGGACGGAGCGATTTCCGTGTTCGGAAAGAACCTGGAGCAGCTGCTGATGCAGCCTCCTATTGCCGGGAAGGTGGTTCTTGGCTGGGATCCGGCCTTCCGTACAGGGTGTAAGCTGGCGGTGGTGGACGCCACCGGGAAGGTGCTGGACACGAAGGTTATCTATCCCACAGCTCCCCAGAATAAGGTGGCGGAAGCCAAGGCGGAGCTGAAGCGGCTGATTAAAAAATACGGCATATCGCTGATATCCGTAGGAAACGGGACGGCGTCCAGGGAATCCGAGCAGATCATCGTGGATCTGATCAGGGAGCTGGATGTGCCGGTCCAGTACATTATTGTAAACGAAGCCGGCGCGTCGGTTTATTCCGCGAGCAAGCTGGCAACGGAAGAATTCCCTAATTTTGATGTGGGGCAGAGAAGCGCCGCTTCCATCGCAAGACGGCTTCAGGATCCCCTGGCGGAGCTTGTGAAAATCGATCCCAAATCTATCGGCGTGGGGCAGTATCAGCATGACATGAACCAGAAAAAGCTGGGAGAAGCCCTGAATGGCGTGGTGGAAGACTGCGTGAATAAGGTAGGGGTGGATTTGAATACGGCTTCCGCCTCCCTGTTGGAATATATATCCGGGATTTCCAAAACCATTGCCAAAAATATAGTGGATTACCGGGAAGCAAACGGCCGATTTACCAACAGGAAACAGCTTTTGAAGGTAGCCAAGCTGGGGCCTAAGGCATTTGAACAGTGTGCAGGTTTTATGCGCATTACGGATGGGGATAATCCGCTGGATGCCACCAGCGTGCATCCGGAATCCTATGAAGCTACCATGAAGCTTCTGGATACGCTGGAGCTGTCCATGGAGGATGTAAAAAAGCTGCAGGCGGAAGCAAAGACCATGAAGGCCGGACGGAAGCAGCAGGCAGCGGCTCCCGCAAAGCCCAAGCCGCAGAAGCAGGTAGTTATCCGCAATACCAATACGGCTATGGGAAAGGCGCTTGCGGCGGCTATGGGAAACACGGCCCTTCAGGAAGAGCCGGGAAAGAATGGCACAGTATCCGGTACCGGCGGGGGAAAAGAAGGGGCCGCCGGAAGCAAAGCAGCAGCTTACGGATTGGATCGGCGGGTTAAGGATAAGGAAAAAATGGCACGTGAGCTGGGAATCGGAGTAATCACACTGACGGATATCCTGAAAGAGCTGGAGAAGCCGGCAAGGGATCCCAGGGAGGACATGCCCGCTCCTATTTTAAGAAGCGATGTGCTTGATATGAAGGATTTGAAGCCGGGAATGATTCTGAAGGGTACGGTGCGCAACGTGATTGATTTCGGTGTTTTTGTGGATATCGGAGTCCATCAGGATGGGCTGGTGCATATCTCCCAGATTACCGAACGCTTCATTAAGCATCCGCTGGAGGCTGTGAGCGTTGGTGATATTGTGGATGTGAAGGTGCTGGATGTGGATTTGGCTAAGAAGCGGATTTCCCTGACCATGCGTCTTGACAGGGAAGCTTTGAAAAAATAAAAAGAAAATGATAAACAGGCAGGGACTATCAAGAAAAGAAGCCCTGCCTGTTTTATCGGTAACTATAGTGCCGCCGTTTATTTGCGTTCCGTAAAAAAGGCATCCACACTCCGGTTAAAAGCTTCCCATTTTTTGGAAGCAATAAAGTGATCCCCTTCCAGGATGGCAAGTTTGCTGCCGGGGATGGACCGGGCTATGAGCTGGGTGTGGCTCAGCCGGATCATATCTTTGGTGCCGGCGATGACCAGAACCGGCATATTCAGGGAAGCCAGTTCCCCGGGGGCAATACACGGCTGGGTAACCATAAGTCCCAGCATTTCTTTTTTGGGGATCGCTTTTTTGCTGAATAGAGAAAGGAAGGAAACGATTCCATAACCGATTATAATCGGGATCTGTACCGAACGTTTCACCCCTTTGGGAAAGAGATCCGCGCCGTTGAGAATCAGGCGGCGGACCCGGCCCGGATTCTTCAGTGCAAAAAGAAGGGCGATGTTGGCCCCGTCGGAAAAGCCCAGGATATCCGCTTTCCCTATCCCTTTTTCATCCATAAAATCCTTCAAATCCAGGGCGAACTGCTCCAGCGTGAAGGGGGCGGTGCCCCGGGGAGATTTCCCGTGCCCTCTCGTATCCGGCGCGTATACGTGAAAAGTTTCCTGAAAGTAATCTATCTGGCGGCAGAAATAATCCGAATTTTCACCGTTACCATGAAGGAGAAGCAGCGGCGGGCCGCTTCCCTTTTCCACATAATGCAGTTGAATGTCCATAGGTTCCTCCCTGAGATCAGTCTGCGGGCAGGCTTTTCTGGAAATGCTGGTAATCCTTCATGGTTTTCCAGCTGCCGCCCCAGGTAAATCCATATTCCTTAAAAAGCTGGTAGCACAGGTCGTTTTTATCAATTTTACAGGGGAACTCCTGACTCCGGTCTGCGTAGATAGCACTGGCGGCTGGGGAGACCCTTCTTTTGCCATTCGGATAAGTAACGTAGGGATTATAAAGGGGATTGATATCAATTGCCATACCATAAGCATGCCTGGACAGGCTTGAGGTGCCGTCAACCACCCGGTAATTGAAGCAGGAGGTATTGTTATCCTCCATGGATAAGGTATCGTCCCCGTCATATTCATCTATCAGGCGTATTTTTTCAATGGGATAGCCGGCTGTATAAAGCGCATAGAAAATCTCCGCCAAATCCTGGGCAATGGCCTTATTGCATATGATTTCCCCCACCTGGGGAAGGCCCTGGAAATTGATATGCATTACCTGCAGATATCTTAGATCCTCATAAGGAACAATACATCCCTCTCCATAGGATATCCCGGTTATCCGTTCCTTCACCGCTTCGCTCAGGGACTCGTAAAAAAATCCTTCCTGATAGGTGACACGGTCAGCCTGGGGCACGGCAGCAGCAGAGGTCCCGCCGCCGTCCGGGGAGGCGCCCGCCCCCTGTATGCCTGCCGCGCTTAAGGGCAGGGGGATGGCGGCACAGAATACCAGACAAAGCACAAACAGTAATGCGGGCGTCAAAACCCGCTTTTTTCTTATTTTCATAATAGGAGTCCTCCAAAGATAATTTCCGTTATCTGACCTTTATTATAATCTATGCATGCCTGCCTGGCAAAAAGAATTTACATAAATATAAAATGATTGAAACTGCACAGTTTTTGGGGGAATAGGATATAGAAGGATACCGCGGGGATTTTTATAATAAAAGGACAGACTGAGAGAGGAAGGTAAAGAATATGAATAAAAAAGAGAGAGTCCTGTCCGCATTGGAAAACCGGGAAACGGATTATGTCCCGGCTGCATTCTGGTTTCATTTCCCCGCAGACAGGGCGGAGGGCCAGGCTTGTGTGGATGCCCATCTGCAATGGTACCGGGATACGGATCAGGATTTTATCAAAATCATGTGTGACGGCTATTTTGGCTATCCCAATGAGACGCTGGAGAAGCTGGAGGAGGTGTCACAGCTTTATGAGATGAAACCTCTGGGGGCGGATCATCCCTTTATCCGGGAACAAATCGCGCGTGCGGCGGCTATCGTAAAGGCTGTGGACGGGGAATGCTGTGTTTTCTATAATGTATTCTGTCCTCTGTCCTTTTTCCGGCTGCAGACGAGCTGGGAAAAAATGATGGCATGCATGAAGGCGGATCCGGAAGCCATGAAGTATGCCTGCAGCGTAATTGCCCGGGATGCAAAAGCGCTGGTGAAGGGCCTGATCGAAGAGGCCGGCTGTGACGGCATCTATTATTGTGTGCAGAACGCGGAAACCTTCCGTTTTACGGCAGAAGAGTACCGCCGCCAGGTTACACCCTCCGATAAGGAGGTGCTCGACTATGCCAATACCCTGAGCGCGCATAATATCCTTCATTGCTGCGGCTGGGGCGGAGATAAGAACCGGGTGGAGGTATGGCAGGACTATGAAGCCGCTGCCATCAACTGGGCTGTTTATGTGGAGGATATGGATATCCCTTCAGGCAGACAGTTTTTTGGGGGAAGACCGGCTCTGGGCGGCTTTGATAACCGGAAGGAAGGCATCCTTTATTCCGGAAGTGAGGAGGAGATCCGTAAGGCGGCCAGAGCGTTAATAGAAACCTGCGGCAGGAAGGGATTCCTTCTGGGTGCGGACTGCACGATCCCTTCCGACCTGCCGGCGGAACATATCCGGTGGGTGCTGGATACGGCCAGAAGTATGTAAGCGGAGGCGTGAGCGGCGGAAAAGGAAGGAAAGCATGGAACGGGATAGCAGTATATATAAGGAATACCTGTGTATTCTGGAGCGGGAGCTGGTGCCCGCCCTTGGATGTACGGAGCCTATAGCGATAGCTTATGCGGCGGCACTTGCCGCCGAGGTACTGGGAAAACGGCCGGATACAATCCGGGTGGAGGCCAGCGGGAATATCATTAAGAATGTGAAAAGTGTGATTGTGCCGGGCACCGGCGGCATGAAAGGAATACAGACGGCTGCCGCGGCGGGTATTATAGCAGGCAGTCCGCAGCGGAAGCTGGAGCTGCTGGAGGAACTGGACGCGGCGGATCGGCAGGCAATCCGGGAATATATGGAGAACACAGAGATCCGGATAGAGAAGGCCGGGGGCAGCCGTACCTTTGATCTGACGGTGACCGTGTGGGCGAAGGAAGAGGAAGCAAAGGTGCGGATTGCAGATTCCCACACGAATGTGGTTCGGATAGAAAAGGACGGGCAGATTCTCCGGGGAGAGGAAACGCCCGGCCCGGAAACGGAGCCGGAGGAGGGAACGTCCCCGCTGTCTATGGAAGGCATTGTGGATTTTGCCATGACGGCCGATACCGCGGATGTGAAGGAGCTGCTGGAGCGGCAGATCCGATACAACATGGCGATCGCGGAAGAAGGGATGAAGAATGACTACGGCGCCAATGTGGGGAAGGTACTTCTGGCGGCTTACGGGGATGATGTAAAAATCCGTGCCAGGGCCAAGGCTGCGGCGGGATCGGATGCCAGGATGAACGGCTGTGAGCTGCCTGTGGTTATCAATTCCGGCAGCGGAAACCAGGGGATCACCGTTTCCGTTCCGGTAATTGAATACGCGGCGGAGCTGGAGGCCGGCAGAGAGAAGCTTTACCGTGCGCTTCTTATTTCCAATCTGACCGCCATCCATCTGAAGGAAGGCATCGGAAGGCTGTCCGCCTACTGCGGGGCGGTCAGCGCCGGTACGGGGGCGGGAGCCGGGATTGCTTACCTCATGGGAGGCGGTTATGAAGAAATTGTCCATACCGTCGTCAATACGCTGGCTAATGTGTCGGGGATTGTATGCGATGGGGCGAAGGCCTCCTGCGCCGCCAAGATCGCATCCGCTGTGGATGCCGGAATCCTGGGCTGTTATATGTACCGCAGCGGACAGGAATTCGTGGGCGGGGACGGCATAGTAAAAAAAGGTGTGGAATCCACCATTGCCAACGTAGCCCGGCTGGGACGTGACGGCATGCGGGAAACGGATCGGGAGATCCTGGATATGATGCTGGCGTAAAGGCAGCGTCGGCGCAGAAGTCTGTTGCCATGGATTGGGGAAAGCAGGAGTTCGGGTCGGTCGGAACGGTTAAGCCGCTGTGTAACGGTTCCGGCCTGTCTGTCCGGTCAGGAAATGACAAAATCCGGTACAGGAAGTCATAAATTTTAAATGACAAGCAGGAAGATAGCTTATATAATATATGGGTAAGTAATAGGTAACCGTTCGGACCTGTCTGAACGGTTATTGTAATATAGTGGTGCGGAGGAAGGCAGGGAATGGAAACGACCCGCAGACTCCGGTTGGAGTGCGGCTTTGTCCGCATATGCGCAGGGGAGCGCAGAGGGGAGAAGAAATGAATAGTGATTCAGGTTTATTAAGCCGCCTTAACAAGCCGGCAGGTCCTGTAGACGTTGTGCTGGATACGGATACCTACAATGAGATCGATGACCAGTATGCGTTATCGTATCTTATGAAATCAGGTGATAAGCTGCAGGTAAAGGCTATTTATGCAGCGCCCTTTTATAATGAGAAATCAACAGGGCCTGCGGATGGGATGGAAAAGAGCTACCAGGAAATTATGCACATACTGACGTTGCTGGATAAGGAGGAATATAAGGATCAGGTCTATAAAGGATCCGCAGGATATCTGCCGGACGAACAGACTCCGGTGGATTCTGCCGCCGCCCGTCACCTGGCGGATCTGGCAATGGGATATACGCCCGAAAAGCCTCTGTATGTGGTGGCTATCGGCGCCATTACCAATGTGGCTTCCGCCCTTCTTATGCGCCCGGAAATCACAGACAGGATGGTTCTTGTCTGGCTGGGAGGACATGCCCTGGAATGGCCGGATAATAAAGAATTCAATCTGTTTCAGGATGTGGCGGCAGCGCGGGTGGTATTCGGCTGCGGCGTGGCGCTGGTGCAGCTGCCCTGTATGGGCGTAGTATCCTCTTTTGCCACAGGTGCCGGAGAGCTGGAAATGTTCCTGCGTGGCAAAAACAAGCTTTGCGACTATCTTGTGGATTATACGGAAAAAGAGGGGGCCGCAGGCAGCAAAAACAGCTGCTGGACCAGAGTGATATGGGACGTGACGGCAGTGGCCTGGCTGCTGGATGGGGAATTCATGGAGGATAAGCTGATACCCAGCCCTATTCCCCAGTACGATCATCATTACAGCTTTGATCCTACCAGACATTTTATCCGGTATGTGTACCATATTAACCGGGATAACCTGTTTGCGGATTTGTTCCGGAAGTTAGCAGAATAAAGGAGAAGGGGACAGGCTGGAAATTCCAGGTTTCCAGTCCTGGGGATTGGTGTTATTATGAAAATTCTGAATTTTGGCTCACTTAATATAGATAAGGTATATAAGGTCCCTCACTTTGTAAGGCCGGGGGAGACCATTTCTTCCCGGAGCTATGAAAGCTTTCCCGGCGGGAAGGGGTTAAACCAGTCCATAGCCGTTTCCCGGGCGGGAGCGGCTGTTTTCCATGCAGGGACCATCGGAAAGGACGGGCTTTTCCTGAAGGAAATACTGGAGCGCAGCGGTGCGGATACCCGCTATCTCAGAGAATGCGGAGAGGTTACCGGACATGCGCTTATCCAGGTATCAGAGGAAGGGGAGAACTGCATCATCCTGTTTAACGGAAGCAATTATGAAAATGACAGGGGATTTATGGATGAGGTACTAAAGGATTTTTCCAAAGGGGATATCCTTCTCTTACAGAATGAAATCAGCAATCTGGATTATCTTCTGCAAAGAGGGAAAGAGAAGGGAATGCGGATCATGCTGAACCCTTCTCCTATGGACGGGCATCTGAAAGAAATGGATTTGTCGGGGGTTACCTGGCTGATGCTGAATGAAACGGAAGGAAATGAGATCACCGGGGAAAAAGAGGCTTCCCGTATTGCGGAAACACTGCTGGCACGCTATCCCCATATGAATATCATCCTCACCCTGGGAAAAGAGGGTGCTTTGTTCCGGAGTGGTGAAAAGGAGTTCCGGCAGCCCTGCTTTCCTGCGAGGACGGCGGATACCACAGCGGCAGGGGATACCTTTACCGGTTACTTTATCGCCGCCCTTTCTTTCGGAAAAACGCAGGAGGAGGCTATGAGGCTTGCAGCCTGTGCGGCTGCGGTTACGGTATCCCGGGAAGGGGCGGCGGTTTCCATACCGGTAATGGCGGATGTGGAGGCCAGTATAAATAAGTAACGAAAAGTTCGCGGCGTGGAAAGGCCATGCGGCAGCTGCCAACTTTGCGTAAGTAAGCAGCTTACAGCGGCAAATCCTTCTTATGGAAGGATACAATGCCTCCTCCATATAACACAATGGCGGTGCCGGTCATGATCAGGCACCGCAGGGGCACATTCTCCCTGCCGTCCACGATATCTTTGCCGGGAAACAGGCCCTCGCAGGTGCGCGCCACCTCCTCAAATAAATGGGAGGACATAAAAATGGTTGTCCCTTTCTTTTTTTCTTCTATAATCTATAATAAGAACGATGAACCGGTTCTGCATCAGAGGAACCAGACCGCTGGTGGGTTCATCCAGAATAACAATTCCCGGGTTTCCCATAAATGCATTTATCATTCCCAGCTTCTGTTTTATCCCCTTTGACATCTTCCGTACTTTGCCGGAAGGATCCAGCTCCAGCAGATCGGCCGGTTCCTTCAGCCGGTTTCTGTCCCGTATCCCTTTTATATCCGCAAGGAAGTTCAGAAGTCCCCGGCCGGGTTAAAGTTTACTTTCAGTCTGGCGGATTGACTGGAATTTACAACCCCCTTTTGGTAGGCTTTTGGAGTGATGCCGTATTTTTGTTTGAAGAGACGGATGAAATGGCTGATATTGTCCAGCCCTGTTTTCTGGGCTGCTTCCGTTACGGTGCATCCGGAAGCGAGGTGGACGCAGGCGGCTTCCAGTTTCAGGTCGGTGAGGAAACGGGCGGGTGTGGTATGGGTATATTTTTTGAAAAGTCTGGTAAAGTAGCCTTCGGATAACCCGGCAGTATCGGCAAGGCAGGGGATGGTGAGTTTTTCATCCAGATGGAGGTACATATAGCGGATGCTTTGTTTGATATAGCGGATGCATCGGGCATGTTCGTCGGGGGCGGAGGGGAGGAGGCGGTTTTCTGCAAGCAGGGCGGAGAGGAGGGAAAAGTAAAGGGATGCCAGGTGAAAGGCCATGGCTTCGTCGGACGGGGGCTTCATTTGGGACATTTGGCATACGGCGGGGAACAGCCTGCCATAGGCGGGATCCCCGGGGGAAAGCAGGGAGGGAAAGGAGAGTTCTCCTTCCATAAGCTTGCGTGCGGCGGAGAAGAAGGGGGTATCGTGGAGAAATTGGAAGCAGTCGGTACGCAGGAGGATATGGCAGACATCTCCGGGCTGGCGGACGCTGGTTGCGTGGAGTTCATAGGGATTTACGAACATGATATCCCCTTGCTGGAAGGGATGGCGGTTTCCGTCGATCTCCAGGCATCCGGGTACGGAAGGGAGTATGATTTCCAGTTCTTCGTGCCAGTGGATGGGGACATGGGGGCCGGGGGTTTTTACGTGAAGAGGATAGATGTAAAAGGGGATGTCCCTTATGGGACGGGTTCCGACTTCCTGGTATTGTAAAAAGATATTCATAAGGCAGCCTCCTGTCGGGTATTGGATAAGGGATTCCGGAAACGGTTTTTGGGATGTGGCCATGGGGTCTTCCGTCACAGACGTAAATAGTAGGTGATGTCAGAATTATACTATTTTTCTATAGGAAAGTGCAAGAAAAACGGATGAGAAAATGGTAATATGAATAATATTGGTTACTGTTCAGACAGGTCTGCGCATGTACTTTGCAGACCGTAAGAAATCGTGTTGGCACCGTCCGTCCGGTAACTATCGTAACGGCCGGAAGGAGAACCGGAGAGAAAAGGAAGAAGGGGACTACTATGCTTGAGGTTGTGAAAAGAAAACAGGATGTGGTGGAAGGAATATACAGACAGGACAGCGGTTTGTTTCTGCAGACGCGTAAGGGCCTTCTGCGTCTGAAACCCCTAAACCCATCCATTGTGCGTGTTACTTATACGCAGAGGGATGCGGTTGCAGGGACCTGCGGGGTTGGCATTCTGGAAGAGCAGGATTGGGACGGCTGGGAGTATGAAGAGCAGGAAACAAAAGTGCTTCTGCATACGGAGAAGCTGGTTCTGGAGGTGGATAAAAGGACGGGCAGTATCCGTTATCTGGAAAAGGGCGGCCGCCTGCTTCTGGCAGAGAGGGAGGAAAACAGCAGGGAGCTGGAGGAATTTGATTCTTATAAAACAGTGATCGATGAAAATACAAAGGTGGAAGAGGTGGAAACCGCGGACGGGATAAAGCGGGTCATCAGGGAAGCCGGTTCGGTATTTGACAGGAAGCTGTATCATACCCGTCTCCATTTGAAGTGGCAGGAGTCGGAGCGGCTGTACGGGTTGGGGCAGGCAGAGGAAGGGCTTCTGAATCTGCGGGGGAGCGTGCAGTATCTGCATCAGGCCAACCTGAAAATCGCTATTCCTTTCCTGGTGTCCAGCAATGGTTACGGAATTCTTCTTTCCACGGGAAGCACGGCTATATTCCAGGATACCCAGTATGGATCGTATCTGTATACGGAAGCGGATGAAGAGATGGATTACTATTTTATTGCCGGAGAATCCATGGATGCGATCATCAAAGGCTACCGGCTTCTTACGGGGAAAGCGGTCATGCTGCCCAGATGGGCCTATGGCTTCATCCAGTCCCAGGAACGGTATGAAAGCCAGGAGGAGATTCTGGAAGTCGCCCGGGAATTCAGGGAAAGGGGCTTCGGGCTGGATGCGCTTGTGCTGGACTGGTGTTCCTGGGAGGACGGCATGTGGGGGCAGAAGAGCTTTGATACGTCCCGTTTCCCGGATCCGGAAGCGATGACAAAGGCGCTGCATGAGATGGATGTGCATTTCATGCTGTCTATCTGGCCGAATATGAGCAAGAGCACCAGGGACTATGGAGAATTCCTGGAAAAGAAGCTTTTGCTGCCCGCCAGTGAAATCTATGACGCCTTTGATGAAAAGGCCAGGGAGCTTTACTGGAAACAGGTACAGGAAGGGCTTTTCCGCCATGGCGTGGATGCCTGGTGGTGTGATTCCAGTGAGCCCTTCACTCCGGAATGGGCCAGAAAAGTGAAACCCGGGCCGGAAGAAATGTATACCGCTTTTGTGCGGGATGCGGGGAAGTATATACCAGCACAACATGTGAACGCTTACGGGCTGTTTCATGCCAGGACAATCTATGAGGGGCAGAGAGCGGTTACGGATGAAAAAAGGGTGGTAAACCTGACCCGGAATGCCTATGTGGGCGGACAGCGTTACGGGGTGATTCTCTGGTCCGGTGATATTTATGCATCCTGGGAAACGCTGCAAAAGCAGATAGCGGCGGGACTGAATTTCTGTGCCAGCGGCTTTCCCTACTGGACGCTGGATATCGGCGCTTTCTTTGTCAAAAAGGGGGAACCCTGGTTCTGGAACGGGGACTATGAAGAAGGGCTTTCGGATCTGGGGTACCGCGAGCTATTTGTGAGATGGTTCCAATATGGGGCATTCCTGCCCGTGTTCCGAAGCCACGGAACAGACGTGAGACGGGAGCCATGGCTGTTCGACAGCCGGGAAGCGGGTTTCTATGATGCGCTTTGCTCTGCCGTCTCCCTGCGCTACCGCCTGCTTCCTTACATTTATTCCTGGGCGTACCGGGTGTGGAAGGAGGACAAAACCTTCCTTCGTATGCTGGCTTTTGATTTCCTGCAGGATGAACAAGCTTTGGATATTGCGGATCAATATATGTTCGGGGAGAGTATCCTGGTGTGTCCCGTAACAGAACCTATGTATTACGGAACCGGATCCCGGGCGCTTGTCGGAATACCTGAAACGAGAACCGTATATCTGCCGGAGGGCTGTGACTGGTATGATTTTTATACCGGGGAACGGTACGGGGGAGGACAATATGTGGAAGCGGATGCGCCGCTGTCCCGGATTCCGTTGTTCATAAGAGCAGGAAGCATCCTTCCCATGACGGAAGCGGTGCAGAATACGGCACGTGCGGCAGAGGCGGAGGTGGAATACCACGTTTATGCAGGGGCGGACTGCCGGTTTACGTTATATCAGGACAGCGGCGACGGTTATGGTTATGAACGGGGCGAGTATACACTTACGGAGCTTGTCTGGGAGGATGAGAGGAAAATGCTTTTTGGCAATGGGATGCAGCAGACGGAACGTGTGGTGGTGCATAGTTAGTATCCTTCCTAAACGATTACTATGGATTGTAGTCAGTGGCTTAACGGAAAAAAGGGAACAGGGAGAAGGGGAATGGAACTTGTGATATTAATGCTGACCGCGGGAAGTGCTGTGGTGGAAATCAGATGCGGCTGCATTTACAGCCTGGAGGAAGAGTATACGCTTCTTCTCAATGGAAAACATGGGGAACCGCACAAAAAGTGGTAACCTCTTTGTTCGGGCTGTGTCCCGACAGGGATTACCGGCTTCAGCTTGCCGGGGCGGACGGGAGGATTCGGGGAGAGGTATGCTTTCATACGGAAGCGGAAGCCGCCGTCCTGAATGTGCGGGATTTCGGGGCTTCGGGAGACGGAGAGCAGGACGACACCGTATTTATCCAGGCCGCGGTTATGGCATGTCCCAAGTCAGGCAGGGTACGGATCCCTCGGGGGAAATACCGTGTGACCAGTCTGTTTTTAAAAAGTGACCTGAATCTGGAGCTGGAGGAAGGGGCGCTCCTTCTCTATGACGGGCGGCCGGGCCGGCTGCCCGTCCTGCCCGGACACTTTTCCGGTGAGGGGGCGGAGTCCTTTTCTCTGGGCAGCTGGGAAGGGGAAGCCGCCGATATGTACGCGGCCCTTTTTACAGGCTGCGGGGTGGAAAATGTAAATCTGTACGGAAGGGGATGCATACAGGGCGGGGCTTCTATGGATAACTGGTGGAAACAGGAGAACCGGCAAAGTACGCCTCACCGTCCGAGGATGCTGTATCTGACGCGCTGTACGAATATCCGGGTGCATGGGCTTCATTTTTCCATGTGCCCCAGTTGGTGTATCCATCCTTGTTTTTGCAGGGATCTTGGCTTTTATGATATCGAAATCAGGAATCCGGAGAATTCTCCTAATACGGACGGGCTGAATCCCGAATCCTGCGAGTGCGTGGATATTGCAGGCTGTCATTTTTCGCTGGGGGATGACTGCATTGCCATAAAATCCGGAAAAGGGAAGCGGGCGCAGGATAAGCCTGTACCCGGCTGTCATATTACGATCCGCCAGTGCTTTATGGAAAACGGTCATGGAGGGGTTACGATCGGCAGTGAAATCAGTTCCGGCATCCATCATGTGACTGTGCGTGACTGCCGTTTCCGGCATACCGACAGAGGACTTCGGATTAAGACAAGACGGGGCCGGGGGAAAGCCTGTGTGGTGGATGATGTCCTTTTTGAAAACATATGCATGGAGGAGGTGGAGACGCCCTTTGTGCTGAACTGTTATTATTCCTGTGAACCGGACGGACGTTCGGATTATGTGCAGTCGAAGGAAGCTCTTCCTGTGGATGCGCGCACGCCCTGCGTGGGAAATCTGGTTTTCCGGCATATCTATTGTACGGATTGTCATATCGCCGGGGCTTTCTTCTATGGGCTGCCGGAGAAGAAAATCAAGTCAATCACCATGGAAGATGTACGGATCCGTTACGCAGCGTTTGCCAGGGCAGGACTGCCTGCCATGATGTGCGGGATACCGGAAATGCGGCGGACGGGTTTATTTTTCCGTAATGTGGAACGGCTGAACCTTTCCGGGATAGATATCCGGGGACAGGAAACGGAGGCCGTGGATGCGGTTAATGTGGATATCATCATCCGGGAGGATGGACCACAGACAGGAGGAACTACAGTAAGACCTGTTTATGCAGATATTTTAATGAAATGACAAACCAGGCCGTTTAAAGGCTTTTATCCCTCTAAGAGATTATAAACGGCTTCTCTGGTATATTCCGGATGGTCCTTCACTAATTCATAGATCGGCTCAATGACGGTTTCCGGCTCTTCCAGTTCTTCCGCAATGACGGTAAGTGCTTTCCCCTTACGCATTTTTTTCTGGACTATGGAAATCAGCATAAGTCTTTCTCCTTCGTTACGGCCTTCCTTCAAACCTTCTTCTCTTATTTCCAATAATGCAGTACACATATCATAACCACCCTTTCTATTCCGGTAATTTTTCCGTTCCTCTTCTCCCAAATTTTCCATTCCGATAAATACCTCCAGTAAATCACATTCCTCGGCAGTCAGATTTTCAAAATGTTCTGCATGGCTGTGGACGTAACTCTGCAGCATCCCTTTATCCGCAGCAAAAGGAAGTAACTCAAAAACAGTTCCCAGCCCTGTTTTAAAATGCTCCGGCCTCACATTCCAGGCATGTATCAGATTCATCGGGAAATCAGGGCATAAAGCTCTCATATCTTCGTATCCTTCCGGGAATTGAAGGATATCGTGGAGTCTGGTGCCTCCGTCCCAAGGAGTTTCCCCATGATAAAAGGTGATGCATATTACCGGATGCAGCCTGTCCTGCTTTGCAAAGCCGCTCAGGTATTCGCTTCCCGTCCTGAGATCATGCATTTTACGATGGGAGTCTGTTATTTGCTCCTTTTGCTGCAAATAGGCCAGCGCCGTATCAAGCATATTGCGTAAGGGCATTGTATAATCTGTCTGTGTCTGGTTTTCATCCATAAGCAGCAGATAATCTTCGCCGGTTCCTGCCGCATATATCACGTCCGGTATCCGTTCCAGGCTGATTTCCTTTCGCCTGTTATCGCAGCCGGAAAAACCCAGAACCTCCGGCTTTCCCCGCAGCATACCGGGTATGAGCCGCTGTCTGCCCTGAAACAGACCTCCGTTAATCAGATCACAGAAAAAAGCCGGCCGTCTGAGCAGCTGTTTTCCTTTTACGTTCCTTCCTTTCTTTTTAAGCAAGATATGCCTCCTTTGACTGTGCCGACCCGTTTACTTAATACGAATCCGGCAGGAATTATGAATACTGTCTCACAGGAAAGGCTCCCGGACAGCAGATGAGAGTGATTGGCACAGCAGAACCTGTGCCGAAAATTAAGAACAGTAATGTTTTTGTAATTGTTTTTTCTTATAATAAAGGATTTCGGACGGCGGAACAATTGGCAAAATGACGTTTTTACGAAGAATATTTCTTATAAAAAGGCTCTTAAACCGCATGAATACGGCATTTTTTCCTGTCAAAAGGAATTTTCCCACACCCGCTTTCCCCTCCCCGGCCGGTGGAGGCCGTTTCTGCATTATTTTGCAGGGATGGTCCCGCTTCGTTCCTCCATGACGGTCCGGTTCATGCGCTCCTCCAGCTGTACCGGAAGACGCTTCGGGAAAACAAGGCTCAGGGAAAAGCCGGTACCGTCGGCAGGTATGGAAGGGTTCATGGAGCTGTCGCTGCCGAATACGATTTTCAGCCGGTTATTGATATTGGTGAGCGCGAAGCCCCCTTCCTTTGGCATATTCGACGGTTCCGCGGATTCGGATGCACGGCGGTTATCCGCATACATATTGCCGGAGAGTTTAATCCGCAGGGCTTCCAGATTTTCCGGGGATATACACAGACCGTTGTCCGATACCTCCAGGCAGATATATTCCACCTCATTTTTAACAAAGGAGCTTCCTATGATGGTAAAAAGATTATCATCCCGTGCCGGATCGATTCCGTGGACGAAATAATTTTCGATCAGCGGCTGGAGCGTATTTTTCGGCAGGCCATAGGGTAACAGCCCGGAGGGGACATCAAATTCATATTCAAAGTTCCGGAACCGGTACTGATACAGAACCATAAAATTTTCACAGGCTTCCAGCTCCGCGCCGATGGAGACATACATGCTGCGGTTGGTCTGGGAACGGTAGATTTTGGAAAGCAGAAGTATCATCTGGGACGCGTCCGCATTTTTGCCCTGGGTCAGCTGCACCCGGATGATTTCCAGGGTATTATACAGGAAATGAGGGTTGATGCTGGTCTGCAGGGCATATAAATCCGATTTTTTCTGCTGCAGTTCATAGATATAGGACTTTTCCACGTTTTCCTGCAGGGCATCGCACATATGGTTAAAGCCGGATATGATTTGGGAAAATTCATCCTGTCCTCTGGTGGACGGGATCCGGTAGGATAAATTGGTGGCTCCGATATGCTTCATGCCTTCCCGGATGCTGTTTACCTTTTTATTCCCGAGAAAACAGGTAACCAGATACATACAGAGTGATACCAGAAAAAGGCAGACGGATAAAATAAAAATCAGGGACAGCGTGTAGTTGGCAGGCAGGCTGTTTTCCGGAATCTGGTAGTAGGCACAAAAGGCGTGGTTTTTATTGGGAAGGGAGGATACATAATAACGGTTCCCTTCCAGGGACAGCAGGGCGGGAAATGAGCCGGAATCCGAAACCGGGATATCTGCATCCGAAACCACAGTCGGCAGGGATGAGGCGAGGTTCTGGTTCGAGCTGAAAAGAATCCGGTTATCGGGACCGGTGATGAGGAAGGTACTGTCTTCGTCCAGTGGATAACGGTTCAGCACGCCGGTCAGCTCTGATGTGGAATACAGGGCTATCAGGGAACCGATGGGTTCCTTTGCGCTGCGGAACAGGGTTCCGGTCAGACCGTAAATATGGGCAGAAGGCTTTGGGATCCCGTTTTCCGTAAAACTTTCCGAAAGCCATTCATCCGGCAGCAGCTGTCTTGTAAAGGGTTCCAGTTGGGAAAAACTGTCCGGCGTCCGGGACAGGTAGGTAAGGGAGGATACACGGCTGTAATAATAAAGATGTCCTTCTTCGGAAGAATACAGAAGAAAACCGGTCAGGTAATTGTCGTTTTGCACAATGGAATGCAGCACGGAGATAACACTGCTTCTGATAGCCGGCGTTATCTCTTCATAATCACGCGCTTCCAGAAGGCGGCAGACAGATTCGTCGCATCGGGTGGTGCCTCCGGTGATTTTAAGCGCAATCCCATTGGGAAAATCGATGATTTTGTTCGCAAAGGTTTCCGAAATGCTCTGCAGCGCATAATCATAATTCTTAAAATACCGGGCCTTTTCATAACGCTGCGCCATACTCCCCGCAATCATGGCGCTGAACAGGGAAAAAACACCCAATATGATGACGCTCAACAGGAACATGCTTGTGTAGAAGCCTTTGGGTAACAGTAATTTCCGTAATTTCTGCATAGCCGCCTCCTTGGTTCTTTTTTTCATTAAAACAGATCTGCCCATCCCTTGCAAGCATGGAAGGGGGAATACTGGCACTTTTCACCAGTTAGTTGCAATTATTTCAAAAACTTAAAATAAGTACTATATACAATGTAAACACTTACACCCCATAATAGAGACAGGAAGAGCGACAACAGTGAAATAGGATTAGGGGGTATCCAGAGAAAATGAGCAAAAATAACCAAAAAGTAAAAGCAGGAGTCAACCCGAGAAAAAAAGCCGGTTTTCGTCTGTTTCTGCTGACCACACCTATATTGATAGGAATTTTTATTTTTTCCTACCTGCCCCTGCTGGGGTGGATTTATGCCTTTTTTGATTACAAACCGGGCCTGTCCATCTGGGACTGCACGTTTACCGGTTGGAAGTGGTTTACCATGCCTTTTGCCAACCCCGTCCTGCGTTCACAGTTCGGAAGGGTTATGGCCAATACGCTGGGAATTAATTTCCTGTATCTGCTCGCTATGATACTGCCGATGTTTTTTGCGGTTTTCCTCATGGAAATCCCGTCCAAACGCTATCGGAAGGCGGTGCAGACGCTGACCACCATACCGAATTTTATCAGCTGGGTCCTGGTTTATTCCGCGTTTTATTCCCTCCTGTCCACGGAAGGTCTTTTAAATAATCTGCTGGTGGGTATGGGAATCCTGGAATCCCCGGTAAACTATCTGGCAAGCAGCAGCCATATGTGGCTTAAGATGCTGGGGTATCATCTTTGGAAAGGGCTGGGCTGGGGAGCTATTGTTTATATCAGTGCCATTACCTCCATTGATGCGGAAATCTATGAAGCAGCAAATATTGACGGGGCCGGCCGGTTTGCCAAAATCAGACACATTACCATCCCCCACCTGATTCCCACCTTCTTCGTTATGTTTATCCTGCAAATCGGAAATATCATCAACAACGGAATCGATCAGTATCTGGTATTTTCCAATGCCATGAATCAGGATTTTATAGAAGTGCTTGACCTGTATGTTTACAGAAACGGCCTGGTACAGGGGAATATCTCCTATGCCACCGCGATCGGCATGTGGAAATCCATCATCAGTCTGGTTCTTGTATTCGGGGCGAACAAGCTGTCGAAGAAAATCAGGGGCACCGCCCTTTTCTAGGATTTTGCCTGAAAAGGGACAAGACGGCACCACACAAGCCGCAGGCGCATTATCGTTTCTTGGGTAAATCCGGAAACAGGAGAGGAGAGGAAACATGGCAAAGAAAGAAGCCGAAGAGAAAAAAAGAGTTGGAAAAAAGAGTGCAGGGGACTGGGCGGTTGATATTTTCATAAGCATTGTGTTCGGCCTGTTCACTCTGGTGTGTATTTTCCCATTTTATTATATTTTCATCAACACCATAAGCAATAACAATCTGGTCATTACCGGCAAGATTTCCCTGTTCCCCCAGGGAATCCATTTCGAGAATTATGTCAGGGTGCTGACCTTAAAGGAGCTGCCCCCCGCCCTGTTCGTTTCCCTTGCGAGAACGGTGCTGGGAACGATATTCACGGTTTTCGCAGCGTCCTTCCCGGCCTATGCGTTCACCAGAAATGAATACTGGGGCAGGAAATTCTTTTACCGTTTTGTGGTGGTGACCATGTACTTCAGCGCAGGGCTGATCCCGTTGTTTTTGACCTACAGGACCATCGGTATCTATAATACGTTCTGGGTCTATATCATTCCCGGAATTGTGACTCCGTTCAATCTGATTCTGTGCAAAACCTACATAGAATCCCTGCCGGCATCCCTGGAGGAATCGGCGGAAATAGACGGGGCCGGATATCTGGTACGTTATTTCCGGCTCATCCTTCCCCTTTCCAAACCTATCCTCGCCACCATCTCCGTATTTTCCGCGGTGGGGCAGTGGAATAACTGGATGGATACGGTATTGTATACCAAAGACAAAGCGCTGCAGACACTGCAGTATGTGCTGTACCGTTATCTGAATGAAGCCAATACCCTGGCGGAGATAGCCAGAGAGGATCCGTCGGCCATGAATGCCGACCTGGCGACCCAGCTGTCGCCGTTAACCATCAAATATACCATTTCCATAGTCACTATCCTGCCTATACTTCTGGTGTATCCGTTCTTCCAGAAGTACTTCGTAAAAGGGATCATGATTGGAGCCGTCAAAGGATAAGAAGCACTTACAACCATTTCAATTAAAGTCAGAAGGAGAAGAAAAATGAGAAAAAGAGGATTGGCACTGGCAATGGCAGCGATACTTGCTGTCGGCACACTGGCCGGCTGCGGCAAAAATGCGGAGAGTGCGGCAGGCGGACAGACCGCAGCGCAGGGCGAAACACAGGCAGCGGGCGGGGAACCAGGCAGGGAGGAAGTGACCCTGAGCGCGTTTATCCAGCAGTCCGTGACCGGGGAATCCGGCATTTGGCAGGGCTGGGGAGCGCAGAAGCTGTATGAAGACCTGAACATGAAGATTAATTTTGACCCCACCGGAAATGAAGTGGAGTCCAAACTGAGCCAGTATCTGGTGGCGGGAGAGCTTCCTGACATTATAGGCTTCAAGGGGCTGGATCAGGCGCAGCTGGCTATGGATGCAGGTATGCTTCTGCCTCTGGATGAATATCAGGATCAGCTGCCCAACATTTTCGGCGAAGAAGTATACCAGAATGCGATCAAGTATTCCCAGGATTATACCAGCGGCGGTTCCGGCAAACTTTATATCATGCCTACCGCAATCGGGCCTACCGCCTATAATGCATATAACTGGGTACCCCTGCTCCAGTGGTCGGTCTACAAGGCACTGGGCAAGCCGGAAATCAATACGCTGGAGGATTATCTGGATGTGGTGGAACAGATGGTAAAAGAAAAACCCACGACACCGGACGGCGAAAAAGTGTACGGCTTCTCCCTGTTCTCGGACTGGGATAAATATACCGCACTGGAAATCTCCACCCTTTCCTTTATGTACGGAATCGATACGGAGTATGTATCCACCCTGATGGAAACCAATATTATCACCAATGAGACAAAGTCTCTTCTTGCCGATGACAGCTTTTACAAAAGAGCCCTTAAATTCTACTTTGATGCCAACCAGAGAGGGCTTCTGGACCCGGATGCCATGACCCAGACCTACGATGAAATGGTAGCGAAATTAAGCTCCGGCCGCGTTATGTTTTCCTGGTTTTCCTGGCTTACCGGAACCTATAACGATCCCAATGCGGGACATGTGAACAATGAAGAGGATCCGGACGGCTATGCATCCGTGGTGGCAAACGATATGAAGCTGTATGAAGCGCCGGATCAGACAATCGGCCGTAACTGGTATTTCGGAATCAGCAAGAGCTGCAAGAACCCGGATGCGGCACTGGAATTCCTCAACTGGTTGTATGACCTGGAGGTCTGCAAATACCTTACCAACGGGCCGGAAGGCGTGGCCTGGGAAAAAGGGGAGGACGGGGAACCTGTCATAACAAACTGGGATATTGTTGACCAGAAAACGGAAATGCTTATGCCCGAAGAAGTGGGCGGAGGCGCTTTCCAGGACGGCGTATATGCCTTCAACACCCTGGGGCCGCAGGCGGCTACAGAGCTGGAAGACGGATTTACCCTGAGCTACCGTTACTGGCCGGCTACCATTGAAAGAGACGCCACCAAAACCAAAATGAAGGTGGAGGTGAACGAATGGCTGGGAACCACCACCCTTGCGGAATACCTGTACGCCAACGATATGGTGGGCAAGTCCACCCAGGCTGTGAATATGGTCCAGATCCCTTCCGACGATCAGCAGATCATAGAAACCCAGATCGGCGAGGTGGTGAAAAAATATTCCTGGCAGATGGTATATGCCAAGGATGAAGCGGAATTCGAAAGCCTGTGGCAGACCATGGTGACCGACGCCAAAGGGCTTGGCCTGGATCAGATAACCGAATATTACACCACAGAGTGGAATCATGCACTGGAGAAGGTTAAGGACTACGAATAAGACCAGAAAAGGGGCTGTGCAGACAGCCCCGGTTCTTTTTGAAACCGTCAGGAATTTATTTTTTTGTCCCGCCGGTAAGTAACGGGAGATACATTGAAAAAGCGTTTGAACATCCGGTTGAAATAGGTCTGGCTGGAAAAGCCCACTTTTTCCACGATATCCTTCATTTTCATATCCGTGGTTTCAATCAGCTTTGCGGCATACCGGATACGCGCTTCCGTGAGGTAGTCGTTGAAATAGTAGCCTGTCTGCTGCTTGAATACCGTTCCCAGATAGGAAGGGGAGACATGCAGCCGGGCAGCCAGGGTTTTTAGGGAAATATCCTTTTCCTTAAACTCCTCAATGGACTTAATGACCGCATTCACACAAGGATACATGGATTGACTGGCTGCGCTTTTGATGGCTGTGCATTCCTCCGCAAGGCGTTTGATATAGGAATAATGGCTGTCCGCGTTTTCCTCTCTGCCGGGAAAAGGAAGCAGAAGTTCTGCAAGCCCGGGATGTTTTTCCGGAAGCTCGTCCAAATCGGCGGACAGATAAAGCAGCAGGCAGGAGGTAAGGGTGACGGAACAGCGGAAGGGCTGGTATTGTCCGTAAAGGTCCGGACAGCATTCACAGAAGGCGTCCGTGCCTCCCTTTTCCAGCAGCATCAGCAGCTTTTGCACGATTTCCTCTTCCAGGAAATCGTCGTGGGAGACAAAAGGAACCTGGCAGCAGCTGCAGAAGAGCGTGGAGCAGGCCTGGCGGTAGCTTTCCCAGACAGACTGGTAAAAGGGGACCGTATCCCCCATGCTGGCGGAAATGGAAATGCCCATGCTTTCGGACAGAGCCAAAAGATGGAGGATGAAGGAGCGGATATCCATGGAGGGATTAAGCCGGGAAAAGATACAGACCAGACGGTACGGCATTTCAAAATAAAAATGAGCCAGCAGCCTTCCGGGCAGCAGGGATAACAGAAAATCGAAGAACTGGGACATGGAAGCCGCATTCCGGTTATCCGCACTGAAGATGACCGCGGTATAATTATCCATTTCCAGGTTGATTCCCAGAAGTCCGGCCCGTTCCAGAAGGGTTTCCGGTGTCAGGAGATTTTTCAGCCACTGCTCCACAAAGGTGCTGCGGAAGGTGAGCATGGTACCTCCGTAATTCAGGTTCAGAACCTCCCGTTCCCTGACGTGGGAAACCACGTTGCGGACGGAATCGCTTAACTCATCGGTAGAAAGAGGCTTTAACAGATAATTTTCCGCCCCATAGCGGAGCGCCCCTTTGACATAATCAAAGTTATCATAGGCGCTGAGGACTATGACGGAAAGCAGGGGAACGAGGGCTTTGGCTTCCCGGATCAGCGCGATGCCGTCCATTTCCGGCATGGAAATGTCGGTTATCAGAAGGTGCACCGGATGAACAGCCAGAAACCGGAGCACTGTGGCAGGGCTTGTGGAGGCCAGGGCAATTTCAAAGCCGAAGCCTTCCCAGTCCAGCGCGTCCCGGATGCCCGATACGATGACCGGTTCGTCGTCCACAATAACAGCCTGATACATAAAAACCCCCTTCCAACCGTCTTTGCTTTACGGTGTTACGGCAGTCCGGGCAGAACCGGACCATTTACAATCATAATAAAGAGAATAAAAGGCAAAGTCAAGCAAGAGGAAGTTTTTCCGGGTTTGGCGTGCTGCCCCTGCGGCACGCCAAACCCGGAAAAGAACCCAGAAGGAGCAAGGAAAGACATGCTGGATAGGATATGGTCTGCCCGGGAGGCGGGCAGATGGCAGGAGGCATACCCTTTGGGAAACGGCAGGATGGGCGCCGTTGTTTACGGAGGAATAACACGGGAAACTGTGGATTTATCGGAACTTACGTTCTTTTCCGGGGCGCCTTCCCGGGAGAATAATAAACAGGGGGCGGCCACAGCCTTCCGGGAAATGCGGGCTCTCCTGCAGGAAGGGAAAGAGGAGGAGGCTATGGAAAAAGCCTCTGCTTTCATGGGAAACCGGGGAAATTATGGAACCAATCTTCCGGCGGGAAAGCTGCATATTGCCTTTGATGACGAAGGAAAAGACATACGGGGATACCAAAGAAGCCTTGATTTGCAAAACGGGCTGTTTTCCATGCAATACCGGCAGGGAGGGAATACGGTGGACCGGAATGCGTTTGTATCCTGGCCGGATCAGGTATTCTGCTATGAAATAAGGACGAGTGAGCCGCAGAGCCTGACCGGAAAGCTGTGGGTGGACGGCGGGGAGAATCCCTTTCTGTCACAGAAGGCAGGGGAGGAGTTCCGTTTTCTGGTACAGGCGAGAGAAACGCTGCACAGCGACGGCAGCAGCGGGGTGGATCTTACAGGCACCGTGCGGGTATGGTGTGAGGACGGGGCGGTTTCCTGTACGGATGAAGGGATAGCCTTTGCCGGATGCAGCCGGCTTCTCGTAGGCCTGTGGATGGAAACGGACTATGAGGAAAAGGCAGGTATCCGGGTTCGGAGGCACAAAAATACGGCCGATGACAGACGGAGGCTGCCGGAGCAATATGACCGGATACGGAAAACGCACATGGAGGATGTAAAACGCAGGATGGGACGGGTTTTTCTGCGCCTTGGTACCGGAGAGGAACAGGAAAGGGCGGCAAGGATCCCTACGGATGAAAGAGTGTCCGCCCTGCGCCGGGGAACGGAGGATCCGTCTCTTTCGGCCCTTTCCTTCCAGTTCGGCAGATATCTTCTGCAATGCGCCTCAAGAGAAGATTCGCCCCTGCCGGCCCATCTCCAGGGTGTGTGGAATGATAACGTGGCCTGCCGCATCGGATGGACCTGCGATATGCATCTGGATATCAATACCCAGATGAATTATTGGCTGAGCGGGCCGGGAAATCTGCCCGAATGCTGCAGGCCGCTTTTTGCGTGGATGGAAGAGCTGCTGCTTCCTTCCGGGCGGATCAGCGCCCGGGAAAGCTATGGCCGGAAGGGATGGAGCGCCGATTTGGTGTCCAACGCCTGGGGCTTTTCCGCCCCGTACTGGTCCCGCACCATTTCGCCCTGCCCCACGGGAGGGATCTGGCAGGCTTCCCTTTATATGGAATATTTCCGGTATACCGGCGATGAGGCATTTGCCAGGGAACATGCGTATCCGGTGTTCCGCGAGGCGGTGGAATTCTTTACCGAATATGTGTTCCAAGAGGAGGACGGATATTATAGTTCCGGCCCGTCCGTGTCGCCGGAAAATGCGTTTCTAAAGGACGGGAAGAAACGGTATTTTTCCAACGGCTGTACCTATGAAATCCTTATGATACGGGAGCTTCTGGAGGAGTTCCTGGAACTGGCTTCGCTGCTGCCGGAAGCGGGGGAAACGGACAGGGAGCTGAAACGGCGGGCGGAAACGATCCTTCCCCGCCTGCTCCCCTACCGGATCCTGCCGGACAAAACACTGGCCGAATGGAAGCATTCCTGGCCGGCGGCGGATCCCCAGCACCGGCATACCAGCCATCTGCTGGGCGTATTCCCCTACGCCCAAATCACGCCGGAAGAGACTCCGGAGCTGGCGGAAGCTGCATGGAAGAGCCTGGAGGGCCGGCTGTACCCGCAGGAAAACTGGGAGGATACCGGCTGGGCCCGTTCCCTGCTGCTGCTTTACAGCGCCAGGCTGCGAAAGAAGGAAGCGGCCTCCCTCCATCTTGGGAGTATGCACAAGACCTTAACCCATCCCAATCTCCTGGTCATGCACCCGCCCACCAGAGGGGCCGGTTCTTTTATGGAGGTCTATGAACTGGACGGCAATACCGGCCTGAGCATGGGAATCGCCGAACTGCTGCTGCAGAGCCATGGCGGGAAAATCCGCCTGCTTCCCTGCCTGCCAAAGGCATGGGATGACGGCTGCGTGGAAGGCCTTATAGCCAGAGGGGGAATCCGTGCGGACATCCGCTGGCAGGAGGGAGAGTTGAGGGAAGCCGGTTTCACGGCGCCGCGGCAGGAAAGCATCTGCCTGGAATACCGGGGAATCCGCAGGACCCTTTTCCTGAAAGCGGGGGAGAGGGAAACGATTACCGTGGAATTTTTTGGGTCTGCTGAAAGATAACGGCAGCCGGCCGGGCAGCTTGTGACGGATACAGGAAAAGAGAGGGAGAACGCGGGTATCCAAAGAAGGAATTTATGGCAGTTTTGCGATACCCGGGTCAGTGAAGAATGGTTCGGGCCAAGGCCCCGGACCATGAACAACAAAGGCGTTGTGGATGAGCTGCGCAGGAAAAAACTTTCCTATGATGTAGTGAAACGGCTTTTCAGGGAAAAAGGCAATTACCGGTAACCGTTCAGGCTTGTCGGAACAGTTACAATTACCGGGAAGGGAGAAAAGAATGAAGATAACAAGAATGCGGACAAACCGGATGGAAAATCCGCTGGGGTTTTCCATGGACAGCGCCCGGGTTTCCTATGTGGTGGAGGAAAGCCGGGGGAGACGGCAGACTGCCGCAAGAGTGACGGCTGCCAAAGAGGAGACTTTCACAGAGCTTCTTTATGATTCGGGAAAGTCGGAGGCTATAGACAGTATCTGCCACGAGCTGCCCATACGGCTGCAGCCCCGGACCAGATATTACTGGAAGGCGGAGGTATGGGATGATGCCGGAGATTATTGTGAAAGCGCACCTGCCTGGTTTGAAACCGCCAAAGGAGAGGGGGAAGCCTGGGAAGGCGTGTTCATAACCCAAACCTTTTCCCAGCAGGAGCATCCGGTTTTCCGGAAGGAAATCCGGGTGGAAAAGCCCCTGAAGTACGCCCGCCTCTATGCGCTGGGCCTGGGGGTTTACGAGCTGTACCTGGATGGGGAAAAAATAGGGGAGGAGGTTCTTCTTCCGGGACTTCATGCCTATGACAGCTGGCTGCAGTACCAGACCTATGAAATAGAAATGACGGAAGGCGTCCATATGCTGGAGGCCATGCTGGGGGACGGCTGGTACAAAGGCCCCTACGGGCTGAAGGCGAAGCTGCCCCGCCATGGGGAGGAGTATGCGTTTATCGGCGAACTCCATCTTTTTTTCCGGGATGGAGAGGAGCGGATAACCGGCACGGACAAAAGCTGGGCCGTGCGGAAGGGAAAGGTTCTGTTTGACAGCATCTATGACGGGGAAATCTACGATGAGAGGGGACAGGGGGAGACGGATTACCCGGTGAAGGAAGCCGGATTATCCACCGGGCGCCTTACCCCAAGACTCAGCCCTCCCCTTGTGATCCAGGCCCGTCTCAGGCCGGCGGCCCTGCTTCATACACCGGCCGGGGAAACCGTATTGGATATGGGGCAGAATATGGTGGGCTGGATGGAGTTTTCCGTGAACCAGCCTGCGGGGATTGCCGTCCGTCTGCAGTTCGGGGAAATCCTGCAAAACGGGAATTTTTACCGGGACAATATGCGCACGGCAAAATGTGAGTACACCTACATATCGGACGGGAAACCCGGTACGGCCCGTTCCCACTTCACCTTTTACGGGTTCCGTTATGTGAAAGTAGAAGGCTTTATAGGGACCGTCAGCCCGGAGGATTTTACCGGCTGCGTGATTTCCTCCGCTATGGAGGAAACCGGCATGCTGCAGACCTCATCGCCTATGGTGAACCGGCTGCTGTCCAATATAAAATGGGGCCAGCGGGGAAATTTCCTGGATGTGCCCACCGACTGCCCGCAGAGGGATGAACGGATGGGTTGGACGGGAGACGCCCAGATCTTTGCGGATACGGCCAGCTTTCACAGCGACACCTATGCTTTTTATCTGAAATTTTTAAAAGATTTGGCCCTGGAACAGGAAAAATGCGGGGGAAGCGTGCCGTATGTGGTTCCCATGTCCCGCTATGAGCTAAACGGCGCCTGTGCGTGGGGAGATGCGGCAACCATCATTCCCTGGGTGGTTTATATACACTTCGGGGACCCTTATGTGCTGAAGGCCCAATATCCCAGCATGAAAGCCTGGGTGGAGTATATCCGGGGAGAAGAGGAAAGGAACGGAGGCGGCCGGCTGTGGCGTACCGGCAGACATTTCGGCGACTGGCTGGCACTGGACGGAAAAGTGGACGGCGGGGTGTACGGAAGCACGGATCCTTATTTCCTTTCGACCGCCTACTACTATTATTCCACCCTGCTTACCGCAAAAGCCGCCGGAGTCCTGGGAAAAGAAGAAGATCAAGAATCTTATGCGGCACTGGCGGAAGAGATCAGACAGGCTTTTTTCCGGGAATACTATACCCCTTCGGGAAGGCTTGCGGTGGATACCCAGACCGCCTATGCGGTGGTAAACGCCTTCGGCCTGGTGCCGGATGCGTTCCGGGAACCGGTGAAAAAGGCATTTTTTAATAAGATGAAAGAAAATGCCTTCCGGCTCAATACCGGATTTGTCGGCACACCCTATCTGTGTCCGGCACTGGCGGATTCCGGCTTTACGGAAAAAGCATACGGGCTGCTGCTGAACGAAACGTACCCGGGCTGGCTGTATGAAGTGAAAATGGGAGCGACCACCGTATGGGAACGCTGGAATTCGGTGCTGCCCGACGGCTCTGTCAGCGGCACGGGAATGAACTCCCTGAACCATTACGCCTATGGTTCCATAGCCTCCTTCCTGTACCGCTATGCCGCAGGTATCAATCCCGTGGAGGATGCGCCGGGCTTTCGAAAGGCGGTCCTGGCTCCCCGGCCGGATTACAGGCTGAACTTCGTAAAGGGGGAATTGCGGACCCCGGCAGGAACCTACCGTTCCGGCTGGGAACTGGAAGCGGACGGCACACTCCGGCTGCATTTCACGGTTCCGTTCGGGGCTTCGGCAAAGCTGGTGCTGCCGGGAGGGGCCGGTGCCGAGATACGGCAAGAACAAGACGATGCTTATACGGAGGAAAAAGAGCTTCTGTTTTGCGAAGAAGGGACGGATGCATGGGCGACGGTGGAGGCCGGCAGCTACCTCTTCACCTACCGGCCCAACCCCTCCATACGCCGTCGCTTCGGGATGGACAGCAACTTAAATGAGCTGCTTTCCCTCCCGGAAACAAGGGAAATCATTGTGCGGCATTTTCCGAAAGCGGCCACGGGCATCCCATTCCAGGGAGAGGGAACCATAGTGGAGGAGATTGCCCGTTCTCCGTTTGCGGAAGTGTCGGATGAAGCGCTTTTGGCCATGAAACAAGAACTGGAGCAGCTTGTGCCGGCTCCGGAGGGGAGGAAGTAAACATGCGATACCAAAATTACCGGTTTCAGGTGCCGCGGGAAAAAGAGATCCGTGTCATCACGGATACGGATGCGAAAAATGAGGCGGATGATCCCTTTGCCGTGGTACACACCCTGCTTTCCCCCCGCTTTGATAATGTGGGGCTGATAGCCGCCCATTTCGGGACAGACAGAGCGGCGGACAGTATGGAGCAAAGCTTCGGGGAACTGCGGAGGATCCTTTCCCTGATGGATATCCCGGAAGAAAATCTTCTTTTCCGGGGAGCCGGCCGGCCGCTTCCCGGGCCGGGAGTGCCTGTGGATTCCGAGGGTGCAAGGCTGATTATCAGAGAGGCCATGCGGGAAGATGACCGCCCCTTATTTGTGACCTTCCTGGGGCCGCTCACGGATATTGCCAGCGCTTATCTGCTGGAACCCGCCATAGCAGGACGGCTATCGGTCATCTGGATCGGAGGGGGACAATATCCTGACGGAGGGCCGGAGTTTAACCTGGGGAATGATATCCACGCCGCCAACGTGGTATTTTCCTCCCCCATCCCTTTGTGGCAGGTACCCAAAAACGTATACGAAATGATGCCGGTAAGCTTTGCGGAGCTGGAATACCGGGTATTCCCCCAGGGCAGGCTGGGAAGGTATCTGTTTGAGCAGCTTCTTGCCTGCCAGATGGAGGAAGCGTCCCGGAAAAGCCCTTTCCGGACAGGGGAAACCTGGGTGCTGGGGGATTCCCCCGCGCCGGGCCTCCTCCTCTATGAACACCGGTTTTGCTTTGACTGGATCTGCGCACCGCTGATAACCGCAGATATGACCTATGTACATACGAAACGCAGCCGCCCCATACGCGTATATAACAGCGTGGATCCCAGACTGATTCTGGAGGATTTTTATTGCAAGCTGGCATTATTTGCACAAAAAGAAAGGGAAAAAGGGAAATGAAATATAAGGAAAACTGGGAAGAGACCAAACAGAAATGGGAAAAGTACTGGAAACGGGAGAACACGGGCAGGCCCCTGATGAGCATTATTGCCGAAAAACCGGAAGCGGCGGACCCGGTCAAAGCGGCGCGCATGAAATCCGTGGATATAGAGGATAAATACTGGAACCCGGAACGGATAGTGGAACGGTTCCGCTACTTTTGTGAAACCCATGACTTTCTGGCGGAAAGCTTTCCCAACCTGAGCGTGGATTTCGGCCCCGGATCCATGGCCGGTTACCTTGGCAGTGAAATCCTCTTTGACATGAAAACCGTATGGTTCCAGGAATGTGTGGAGGACTGGCTGGAATATCCGGATCTCACCTTCGATCCGGAAAACAAATGGTTTCAGAAGCACCTGGAGGTTTTCCGGCGGGTATGCGAGCTGTCGGAAGGGGATTTCTATGTGGGTATCCCGGATATAATGGAAAACCTGGATGTCCTGGTATCTATGCGGGGAGCGGAAAATACCATTTTTGACATGATGGATGAACCGGAGGAGCTGCTTCGCCGGGTAAACCAGGTACAGGATTTGTATTTCCGGTACTACGACGCCTTTTATGAACTGGCAAAGCAGGAGGAAAACGGAAAAGACAGCTCCTGCTATACCGTTTTCCAGATCTGGGGGGAAGGGAAAATTGCCAAACTGCAGTGTGATTTCTCCGCCATGATTTCTCCCGGCCAGTTCCGGGAATTCGTACAGGAGGCTCTGCGCGGGCAGGCAAAGCGGCTGAACCATGCCCTTTACCATCTGGACGGCCCGGATGCGGTACGCCATCTGGATGCCATTATGGAGATTGAGGAAATCGATGCCCTGCAGTGGACCAGCGGGGATTACGGCCCGGACGGCACCTTTGAGGAATGGTACCCCATTTACGACAAGGCCGTGGCAGCCGGAAAAGGCCTTTGGGTCAAAGTATACAGCGGCAGCGTGGATGAATGGCTGGAACGGCTGGATAAACTTGTGGCCCGTTACGGAAGCAGCGCCCTGTTCCTGTATTTTAGCCCCATGTCCAGGGAAAATGCGGACAGAATCCTGGAACACGCGGAGCGGTATTGGAGTGATGTGAAAGGAAGCTTTCATGGCAGGTAGGCCAGGTCTGTGCATTCACTGTACAAACCTGTGCGAACCGTTATAAGGGAGAAAGGAAACTATGGGAAAAAGAGAAATTACCCTGCTCGGAGATCAAACGCGGCTGGAAAAAGAAGCGCCCCGGATCGCCTTCGGGATTAGACTGGTACGAAACGCACTGGAGGAAACCGGCTATGTCACCCGGTGGGCAAAGATACCCGAACATCCATGGGAATACCGCCTGCTTCCCGGTGAAAAGATCTATGTGGGAATCCGTAAGGAAGAGGAACTGATGACCTGGCTGGAAGAGGAAGAAGTGCTTTGCTTCCATCGCAGGCAGCCGGAAGGGGAAGGCTTTTATCTGCAGCGCGTTCCCGGGAAAATGCTTGTGGTCTGCGGCGGAAGTGCATCCGGCGCCCTGTACGGCTGCCTGAAGCTGGCGGGACTGCTGCGGGCGGAAAAGGAACTGCCGGCCGATCTCAGCTTCTATGATGCGCCGGCCTTTCAGCTGCGGGGGCCTTGTGTGGGCCTTCAGAAAACCAAACTGGAGCCGCCGAGGCATACGTATGAATACCCCGTCACCCCGGATCGGTTTCCCTGGTTTTATGATAAGGGAATGTGGCAGGAATTACTGGACAGGATGCTTCAGGAACGCTGCAATGTCCTCTATATCTGGAGCGGACACCCCTTTGCTTCCCTGGTGAAGGTGCCGGATTACCCGGAGGCCCTGGAGGTGACCGAAGAAGAATACCAAAAAAACAGGGCGCTTTTCGGCTGGCTCACCCGCGAATGTGACAGAAGGGGGATCTGGGTGGTCCTGAAGTTTTATAACATCCATATTTCCCTGCCCTTTGCCCGGGCACACGGACTGGATCTGAACCAAAGCAATATCCATCCCCTGGTGGCGGATTACACCTATAAATCCATTGTGGAATTTATAAAGACCTACCCCCATATCGGCCTGATGGTCTGTCTGGGGGAAGCGCTGCGTGGAACACAGAATAAAACGGACTGGTTTGCCAAGACGATTATACCAGCCGTTAAACAGGGGGCGCAGGAAGCCGGGCTGAAGGAGGAACCGCCGGTTATCCTGCGGGGCCATGACTGCGATCCGGTGGCTGCCATGGAAGCTGCTTCGGCCCAATATTCCCATTTGTATACCATGTGGAAATACAATGGGGAGAGCCTGACCACCTATCTGCCCAGGGGAAACTGGCAGCAGCTTCACCGGAACTTAAGCGCCCTTGGGGGCAGCCATATCATGAACGTACATATTCTGGCCAATCTGGAGCCATTCCGGTTCATGGCGCCCGGATTTATCCAAAAATGTGTCCAGGCAGGAAGCGCCAGGCTGGGGGCCAACGGGCTGCATCTGTATCCGCTGTTTTACTGGGACTGGCCTTATTCCCCGGATAAAACGGAAAAAAGACTTACCCAGCCCCGCCGTGACTGGCTGTGGTACGAGGCATGGTTCCGCTACGCCTGGAATCCCTGGAGGCCGGAGGAGGAAGAACAGGAATATTGGAAACGCAGGCTCGCCCGGGAATACGGAATGCCGGAGGAAGGCGCGGGATGCTTACTGAAAGCGCTGGAGGCCATGGGCCTGTGCGCGCCCAAAATCCTTGGCAGAGTGGGAATCACGGAGGGGAACCGCCAGACGATGAGTCTGGGGATGACCATGTCCCAGCTCACTAATGTGGTAAAATACCGTCCCAACCGGGAACTGTGGCATTCCGTGGCGGCCGTGGGAGAGCAGCCGGATGATTATTGGAGAAAAGAAAAAGAAGGCCTTCCCCATGTGGGGGAAACACCCTGGGATCTGGCGGAAGATTTGGAAGTCCTGGCGGAGCGCATGGATGCCTGTGCGGCGCAGGCCGCCCGGTTTCCCGCCACGGATCAGGAAGGGATCCGGGGAATCCTGGACGACTGCAGGGCGGTAAAAGCCATGACCCTGTTTTACTGTTTTAAAATCCGGGCCGCCATGCATATTCTGGCCTATAAATACGGAATGGACGATACCTGTCTTGGGGATATCACCTATCTGGATGAGGCACAGGAGCAATGGGAACAGGCGATGGCCTGGTACCGCAAACTGACTGCCCTCACGGAAAAAACATACCTGTACGCCAACAGTATGCAGACTCCCCAGCGGAAAATCCCTTTCCCCAACGGGGAAACCTACGGCCACTGGACACAGTGCCTCCCGGAATATGAAAAAGAATTTTCGAATTTCAAAAAGAATCTGGAAAAGCTCAAAGAAGGCTGGCTTCCCGGAAACGAGGAAACGGACACCGAAAGAAGCAGACTCCCGGAAGCGTCCTTTACGCTGGAGGGAAAAGGGCTTGAAACCTATCCCCTGCAAAAGGGGGAATGCCTGTTTACGGACAGCGACAGCCGGATCCAGAATATCGCGCCCGAGCTGCAGGGGCTTACCGGAATCCGTTTCGGTATGGGTGAAGCCATTGTTACCGGTATCACCGTAAGGATAACCCTGGCCCGGGATTCCAAAATACTGATTGGTTATTTTGATGACAAAGGGGTGGAATGGCTGCAGGTGCCCCAGCTGGAAACCAATACCCATGCGGACGACAGAGGCGGCCTTGCTGTGGTTTATGCCAATGCGATAAAGGCCCAGGGCTGCAGGGCAGTCCATATTCACGCTTTTTCCTACGAAAAGGGAACCCATGAGATTTACCTGGGCACAGGTGCTTTTGTGGTTGCGGGCGTGATACCAAAGGAGACGCCTATTGTCCCGCGGAACGCGGGGCTGGAGGGGGAAGGCGTGGAAACCCTCGATTGGTTGTATGAGTAAGTGACCGGTCCAAAGGGCGACGGACCGGTCACTGGAAAGGCGGAAAAGGTAATGGAAAAGAAAATACCCAGAGAAATGACAGGGGCGGAACTGAAATCCATGCTGAAAAGCAGCATTAATTTTAAAAGCCTGGGAGGGGTAAAGGTCCCCGGCCTGAAGCTGGGGCCGGAGGATATGCAGTGGTGGCGGGATGCCAAAATAGGGATGTTCGTGCACTGGGGACTCTACTCCCTTTTGGGAAGAGGGGAATGGGTGCGCTTTAATGAACAGATCCCGGAAAAAGAATATGAAGCCCTGGCCGAAGAATTTAACCCGCAGAATTTTTCCACGGATGAATGGGCGCAGATGGCGGCGGAAATGGGAGCAAAGTATATGGTTATGGTTACCAGACACCATGACGGCTTTGCCCTCTGGGACAGCCCGGGCAGCTTCGGGCAGTTTACCACGGCACAGACCGGATCCGGCAGGGATTTTGTGGCGGAATATACCGAAAGCTGCCGGAAAGCCGGCCTGAAGGTAGGATACTATTATTCCCCCATGGACTGGCGGTTCCCCGGCTATTTTGATCCGGAGGGCCTGCCGGAGAATGCGGCGCTGATGAAAAAACAATGCTACGCTCAGGTAGAAGAACTGGTCACCCGTTATGGCAGCCCCGATATCCTGTGGTACGACGGCGGCTGGCTGGCTCACAAGGGGAGCGATACCTCCAGCGCCTGGTTCTGGGAGCCGGGAAAGCTGAATGCCATGGTGCGTTCCCACAGCCCCAAAACGGTAATCAATCCCCGCTCCGGCTGGGAAGGCGATTTTTACTGCGATGAAGGCTCCCATGAAATCCAGGGGGGAATCATTCCCGTACCCTGGGAGAAAAACATGTGCATCTGCAGCGGAAGCAGCTGGGGATGGATGGCGGAGGATCCGGTATCCGATTTTGACTGGCTGATCCGTATGCTGGTGAATGTGGTATGCCGGGACGGCAACCTTCTGCTGAATATAGGCCCTGACAAAAACGGGAAAGTATCGGAGGAAATCCATAGCCGCATCCGGCAGATCGGCGGCTGGCTGGGCCGCTATGGCGAAAGCATTTACGGCACAAGAGGAGGCCCGTTCGAACCGGTGGATAACGTATACGGAACCACCTTCCGTGATAACCGGATCTATCTGCATATCCTGGATACCGGAGCTTTTGCAGGCCGCCTGCTCCCGGATCCGGGCATCGGTGTCCGGCGCTGCACCCTTTGCGGAGAGGAAAAAGAACTGGCTTTTGAACAGAAGGGAAATGGCCTGCGGCTGATACTGCCGGAAGAGATACAAACCGATTCCCGGGAGCCGGACCGCATCGTGGTCATAGAACTTGACGGAAAGGTACCCCGAAACGAAGAAAATGTCATTTATTTTACAGGAAAGGAATAGGGAAAAAAGGATGTTATACGGCGTTTCCTATTATCCCGAGCAGAAACACAAAGACGAACTGCAGCGGGATCTCACCCTGATTAAGGAATCGGGAATCAATACGGTACGTATGGGGGAATTTGCCTGGAGCCGCCTGGAACCGGAGGAAGGCCGTTTTGTGCCGGACTGGCTGGACGAGGTGGTGGAAACGCTGGGGCAGGCCGGGATCCGCACCATTATATGCACCCCCACGGCATGTCCCCCGGCCTGGCTTGTGACCGGCTGCCCCGAAATCCGGTATCAGGATAACCGGGGTGTGGTAAGACCCTTCGGGGGAAGAAGGCATTACTGCTATAATAACGACCGGTACCGGGAAGCCTGCGCCCGTATCACCCGAATGCTGGGAGAGCATTACGGGAAGAACCCCCATGTGGCCGGTTTTCAGATCGATAATGAACCGGCCCAGGAGGGGACGGGCCGGTGTACCTGTCCGGTATGCCGGAAAAAATTCAGCCTCTGGCTGGAGAAAAAATACGGCACGATAGAAACCTTTAACCAAAGAAGCGGCTCCGTATTCTGGTCCCAGGAATATCAGAGCTTTGATCAAATCACCCCGCCGGTCAATACCATCGAGCCGGGGGCGCAGAACCTGATAAATGCTTTTTACGAAAATCCCCTGGTACGTCTGGACTTCGAACGCTTTTCCAGTGACAGCCAGATCGCGTTCCAGAATATCCAGACGGCTGTTCTGCGGGAATACACAGACCATCCGGTCACCACCAACGCCACGGGGCTGGCTACCAACAGCATAGACTACTATAAGAGCACAAAGGCGCTGGACTGCTATGCTTTTGACTATTACCCGGGGCTGCGCAATGCCCGTGTGGACTCTTTTCCCTACGCATTTGCCAGGGGCGTAAAAGAAGGGGCCCCCTTCTGGGTGCTGGAATTTATGTCCGGAGGCGGCCACCGTCTCAGCGGATCCGGCAGGCTGCAGCCAAATCCCGGGGCGCTGAAGCAGGCCGTCATCCAGGCCTTTGCTCACGGGGCACAGGCGCTTCTGCATTTTCAGTACCGCACCTTTCCCTATGGGGCGGAGCAGCTGAATTATGCGATTGTGGATATGGACGGGATTCCCCGGAGACGCTACAGGGAAATGAAAGAAACGGCGGCGCTGTTACAGCAGCTGGAGCCACTCGAACAGGCGGCCTTCCCGTCGCAGGCGGGGATCCTTCTGGACTATGATACCCACTGGGCGCTGCGCATCAAACCGGTGAACGATCCCTGCTTTACCTATCTTGATTATGCAAATAAGCGGTATCACAGCCTGGAACGCATCGGTATCAATGCGGACGTCCTTTCCTTCCATGCGGCCTGGGAAACCTATAAGGTCCTTCTGCTCCCTGCGGCTTTCCTGCTGGATGCGGCTGCCATAAACAGACTGCGTGCATATGTTAAAAAAGGAGGCATTCTGATCGCCACCTTCCTCACCGGCGTCAAAAACGAAGATAATGCGGGCTATACCCAGCCGCTGCCGGCCGGCCTTACCGATGTGTTCGGGATATGTGTCGAAGAGGTGGAACCTGTTTTTGAAGAAAACCATACGACCTATACCCTCACCCTTCCCGGAAAGCAAGAGGACGGGGAAGAACAACCGGAGAACGAGGATGAGGTGCTGACCGTGAAGGACGGCCTGTGGAGTGAACTGCTCTCCGGTACAGGGAAGCCCCTGGGCGTATACCGGGAGGACTACAAACAGGGCAGCATGGTCCTGTCGGAAAACCAATATGGAGCAGGGAAAGCTTACTACGTGGGAACGGATATGCCGGAGGAAACCTGGCAGCGCTTCCTGCGCGCAGTTTGTGATCCCGTCTGCCCGTCTTACAGACAGATTGCCGTTCCGGACGGCGTGGAATGCGTAGTCCGTTTCCTGCAAGGGCGCCGGATTTACTTCCTGTTCAATTTTGCCGGTGCAAACCGGAAAATAACGGGCTGCAGGGGATACCGGAATTATATAACACAAATGCCCGCAGCTGATGAAGAAGAGATGGGGAAAAACGGGTTCCTCATATTGGAGGAAGAAAAACACGGTTGACATTTAGGGAAATCCTGCTATGATAAAAAAGTGTAAGGATTCAGTCCGGTCAGCCCACCTGCTGCCCTGATCGTAAGAAAAGGATTCATGAGTGCCAAAATCCATTACCGAAGGCGAGTTGGGATGGATTTAGGTTGTAACTGTGAAGGGACCGAACCGTTACAAAAAATAACAAAAGAGCAGCTTCCTCAGCAAAGGAACCTGCCGGCAACTGCATAAAGGTAAAGTTCTTCAGGGTCGGGTGCAATTCCCTACCGGCGGTGAAGCTGCGTGAGCAGACAAGTCCGCGACCCGCATTATGCGGCTGATTCCGGTAAGAATCCGGAACCGACAGTAAAGTCTGGATGAAAGAAGAAAAATCATGAGAGGAAAGACCGGTATATTCCTTTTCCCGTAAACAGGGAATACCGCTTTGTTCTATGGATTGGATATCTGCCCGGGGAAATTGGTTCTCCGGGCTTTTTTTATTCCCGCGGCATTATCCTCGCGGGCATGGAGCAAAAGCGGATGCACCGGTTTGTCCGCTTCCGCAGAAAACCATATCTCCGGAACGCATGGAACCCCGGGCGTCCCTCTTATGAAAAGGCAGAAGAATTTTCCTTCATCTTACCAATTCCCAAACAGGGAAAAAGAAAAGGAGAGTATCTATGAGTAATTTAGCAGCAACATTTACGGAAAATTTTATTTTTGTACTGGAATTTCTGGGCCTGGTAGCCGCAATGGTAGTCATTGCCTATGTGGTGGAGAAAATGGAAAAGAAGAAAAACGGAGTGAAGGAACGTACCCTCACGACCAGAAAAATTGCCATGGTCGGCGTATTTTCCGCAATAGCAGCCGTCCTCCATGTGATGGATTTCCCGATCCCTTTTGCTCCCGGCTTTTATAAAATGGACTTCAGCGAACTGCCGGCCCTCATCGGGGCATTCTCATTCGGACCGGTAGCCGCCGTCATGATAGAATTCTGTAAAATCGTTTTGAAGCTGTTGTTCAAAGGCACGTCCACCGCATTTGTAGGAGATCTGGCAAACTTTATTATCGGCTGTACATTCCTCCTTCCGGCCTCCATCATTTACCTGTTCCGGAAAAACAAGAAAAATGCAGTGATCGGCTGCATCGTGGGAACCCTGATCATGACGGTGTTCGGCACCGCCTTTAACGCAGTTTACCTGCTCCCTAAATTTGCGGAGCTTTATGGAATGCCCCTGGATTCCATAATTGAAATGGGCCATGCAATCAACCCGGCGATCAACAGCGTGAACACGCTTGTTATTTTTGCGGTAGCGCCTATGAACATACTAAAAGGCGGTATTGTATCCCTTGTTACGATGCTGGTGTATAAGAAACTCAGCCCCATAATCCATAACAGTAAATGACGGTTTGCTGCTGTTCCTGCAATAAAGTAAAAAATAAGGGCTTGTGATTGGAATAAAAAAACAGTCGCAAGCTCTTATTCAATCGCATTTTGCATGGAATTACATTGTGGGTTTGAAGGTATTTGTACAGATTACAAATACGTTCAGCAATTCCCAACGGAAAGATGTCTCCACTTGCTATTTTTTCGTTTTTCGGCTAAAATATGAATGTGTCATAAAATAGCCGAAAGGAGCGTTGGGATGGAATATATCAAGCGTAATATGGAGGAAATTTTTCTTACATTAAATAAACAATATCCAGCTATTTTGGTAACTGGCCCCAGACAGGTTGGAAAGACTACGATGCTTCAAAAATTAATTCATTCAGAAGCTTGCAAAAGAAATTACGTTTCATTGGATGACCTTAATGATCGGGCATTGGCTAAATCGGATCCGGCAATGTTTTTTCAGATTCATAAGCCGCCCATTTTAATTGATGAAATACAGTATGCACCTGAATTGTTTACCTATATTAAAATTTATGTGGACAAAAATCAACACGCCGGTGATTTTTGGATGACCGGATCTCAACTGTTTAAATTGATGAATGGTGTACAAGAGTCTTTAGCCGGTCGGGTTGCTATACTTCAGCTTTCTCCATTTTCCCAGCAAGAAATTTATAGCAGTTATGTTGGTGCATTTTCTTTAGATGTCAATGTACTCGCTGAGCGTCAAAAAGTAATCTCGCCTGTTTCAGCACCAGAAATTTATAGGCGTATTTTTTTAGGAGGAATGCCTGCATTAGTCAGCAAAAAATATCAGGAGCGTGACATTTTCTATTCTAGCTATATCAGTACCTATATAGAGAGGGATGTAAGAGATTTATCGGGAAATATTGATTCATTGAAGTTTTTGAATTTCATCACGGCTGTAGCTGCCAGAGCATCTCAAATGGTTAATTTCAAAGGTATCGCTGATGACTGTGATATTGACCAAACAACAGCAAAAAGCTGGTTGCGGATTTTAGAGGCATTGGGGATCATTTTTTATTTGCACCCTTATTCGAACAATGTGTTAAAACGTACAGTAAAAACGCCAAAGCTATATTTTTATGATACAGGTCTTGTTTGTTATCTGACGAAGTGGAGTAGTAGCGAAACTGCAATGAATGGCGCAATGAATGGTGCATTATTAGAAAATTACACTGTTAGCGAGATTCAAAAAAGTTATCAGAATGTTGGAAAGGAATCATATCTGTATTATTATCGGGATAAAGATGCAAGGGAAATCGATCTGTTAATGGAGGGAGACGGTCAATTGCATCCAATTGAAGTTAAGAAAACGGCTACCCCGGAAAAAAGAATAATCAGTAATTTTTCAGTGATAGAGAAGTCCCCTTTGAGGCGAGGTACGGGTGCTGTGCTTTGCCTTTCTGAAAAACTGGGAGCGTTTGATAACGAAAACCTTATTGTGCCGATTCCCTTAATTTAACAATGGTGATTTACTATGCTGAAAATACGGTACCTTCTAATGCTGGTAATCTGCTATAATAAGTGCCATGAAGCTATTCACGGCATAACGAGTGCAAGGATTGCGGCGATGTATAGCGGGGAGGTCCTTGCGGATTTGATTTTTATTTGACGCTTACGGTGTCCTTCCGCTCCGACAGCAGGCGGAAGGACACCGGCCTCATGCTATGCCTGCATGAGCGATTACAGGTTCCCTTTCAGGCCAAGCGCTTCGGCGTTTTCCTTCATCCCTTCAATCGTTTCCCGGATAACATCATCCAGTTCCATTCCCAGCATTTCACAGCCGGTACGGATGGTATCCCTGTTTACCCCTGCGGCAAAGGACTTGTCCTTGAATTTCTTCTTTACGGATTTCACTTCTAAATCCAGAACGCTTTTGGAAGGACGCATCAGACACAGGGCATTGATCAGCCCCGTCAGTTCGTCTACGGTGAAAAGTACTTTTTCCATCTTGCTTTCCGGCTTCACTTCGGAACAGATACCATAGCCATGGCTGCAGACCGCATGGATATAAAAGTCATCGATTCCCCGCTCCTTCATAATTTCCGCCGCTTTGCTGCAGTGTTCCTCCGGATATTTTTCATAGTCCAGATCATGCAGCAGCCCTGTTACGCCCCAGGCTGTTTCATCCTCTCCGTTAATCCGGGCAAAATGGCTCATGACCGCTTCCACAGCCAGCGCGTGCTTCTGCAGCGCAGGGGTTTTGGTATACTCAGTAAGCAGCTCCCAGGCTTCGTTTCTTGACAATTGGTTCTCCATTTTTAATCCTCCTGTAATTCTGTTTGGCAATGAAAAGTCAGCGGCCGCCAGGGCCAGGCAGGTTTTGGTTCGTTGCCTGTCTGAACTGTTACCGCGGGACTAAAAAAATACCCCTTTTAAATTGCTTTTTGGTAAAAGGTTTCCTATAATAAGCTGTACTATATTTTACGTCCGTATGGCACCTTGTTTCTTATACCGGCATATCGTAAGATATATTTTATGACTGTTCGATCTATCTGTCAATATGATTAACAGTGGTCCGCAGGGCCGATACCGTTATGCAGACAGGGAAATCGGAGAACTATCCAAGTCCTCAAACGCCTCCATCGGACATGCTGAAAAAGCCCGGAACAGGAGATAAAAATGAACGAAATAAAGAACCTCACCATAAAAGAAGCCCTGCCCTGGCTGGGCGGTTATTTCTGCATTCTGCTTTTGGATACGGCCCTTGCTGTCGGGATATGGAGAAGAGCGGGAAATCCCCTTTCCGACTGGATGAATCTGGGAACCATGCTTGTGAGCGCTTTCCTGTTTTTCCGGTTGTTAACCGTAAAGGCCCCGTGGATCCTGCATCCTATTAAGAAAATTTCTGTAAAAGGTATTATCCTTGCATTGCTGTGCGCCTTCCTTTTTTATCTCCTGCTGGATAACTGCCTGGATCCTTTCTTCGACAGCCTGTTTCCGGCCAGCAGAGAGGCCTACCAGGATACCCTTCTTTCACTGGCCAGGGCACCGCTTCCTTCCCTTATCCATGTGTGCCTGCTGGCGCCGGCAGCGGAGGAACTGCTGATGAGGGGATTTCTCCTTCAGGGACTGAAACATACATATAAACCGGTGACAGCACTGCTGGTGTCGGCTTTGTTTTTCGCCTTCTTCCATTTTAATATGGTACAGACCCTGTCCGCGTTTATCTGCGGCCTTGTTCTGGGACTTCTTTATTTGCGGACAGGCTCGCTTCTGTGCTGTGTGATAGCACACGGCGGATATAATCTGCTTTCTTTTTTCACAGCCATCCTTCCGCTGACAGGCACTGGGGCATGGTAATCTAAGATAACAGGAGCAAGCTATTCATGTACAGAGACTTGACCAAAGGAAATATAACCAAAACAATCATTCTGTTCGTCCTGCCCATGATGGCGGGAAATCTGCTGCAGCAGTTTTATAATATTGCAGATACCCTGATTGTAGGCCGCTTCCTTGGCAGCAATGCCCTTGCTGCGGTGGGATCGGCATATACGCTAATGACATTTCTCACTTCCATACTGTTAGGGCTGTCCATGGGAGCCGGCGCCTTATTTTCCATCTATCAGGGACAGGGCGACCAGGCACGGCTGAAAGCTTCCATCCTGCATGCCTTCGGCCTGATCTTTGTCATTGCGCTGGTATTGAATATCGGCGTTTATCTGTTCCTTGATCCCATTATGGCCTTTCTGCAAGTGCCGGATCCGGTTTATGCGTTGATGCGGGAATATCTATGGATTATTTTTGCCGGAATCGGGGCTACCTTCCTCTATAATTTTTTTGCCTGCCTGCTGCGTGCCATGGGAAATTCCGCAGTACCCCTTCTTTTTTTAGGGATATCCGCGGCCCTGAATATCGGCCTGGATCTGCTGTTCGTGCTCGTTTGTAATTGGGGTGTGGGAGGAGCCGCCGGTGCAACAGTCATTGCCCAGTTCGTATCCGGCCTGGGGATTGCGGGCTATGCCTTTATCCGCTGCCAAAACCTGCGGCCTTCCCGTTCGGATCTGCACTGGGACAGCCATATCCTCCGGGAAATAGGCAGCCTTTCCATCCTGACCTGTGTTCAGCAGTCCGTGATGAATTTCGGGATCCTCATGGTACAGGGACTGGTGAACAGCTTCGGACCGGTGATCATGGCTGCCTTTGCCGCCGCAGTCAAGATAGACTCCTTCGCCTATATGCCCGTACAGGATTTTGGCAATGCGTTTTCCACCTTTGTGGCACAAAATTATGGCGCGGGAAAAGAAGAACGGATCCGTGCGGGCATAAGAAAAGCGGTACAGCTGACTTTCCTGTTTTGTATTGCCGTATCCGCGGCAGTAGTGCTTTTTGCCAGACCGCTGATGCTTATTTTCGTACAGCCCCAGGAGACGGAAATTCTTGCGGAGGGAGTGCGGTATCTGCAGGTGGTCGGACTTTTTTATTGGGGGATCGGCTGTCTTTTCCTGCTTTACGGTTTTTACCGTGCCGTCAAAAGACCTGGCATGTCCGTCGTGCTTACGGTGATTTCCCTGGGAATGCGGGTGCTTCTGGCTTATCTGCTTTCGGCTTATATCGGCGTGATCGGAATCTGGGTTGCCATCCCTGTCGGCTGGGTGCTGGCGGATATGGCGGGGCTTCTTTATTACCGGTGCCATAAAAGGGAGCTGATGAAAGTGGAATAAAAGAAAAAGAAATATAAAATGGCAGGCTATGCGGCCTGCCTTATTTTTGAGGGAGGGCCCAGTATTTTAGAAAAAAATAAGAAATCCTTAAAGGAACCCCCAGGGATTTCCTGAAGGATATTATAGTATGATATTTTATAACGGTTCAGCAGGCAGGCGCATTTACTGCCGCGTCCGTTTGGGCCGCTGCCCGCAGCGTAAATAACCGTGAATATTTGCCGGTTTCGAAAAGGAGTATAAAATGAATACCTTTACACTGAAAATGATCGCACTCGTCCTTATGGTCATCGATCATATCGGCTATTATTTTGAAGGAGCCCCTTCGTGGCTGCGATGGCTTGGCCGGGGATCCTATCCCCTGTTTTTATTCTGCATGGTCTGGGGCTTGCGCTACACCAGAAACCGCGGGGTATATCTGCTGCGCCTGTATCTCATGAGCCTGTTTATGACCTTCTTTTCCTACGGAGTGGATACCCTGTTTGCAGACGGAAACGGATATGGCAACCATAATATTTTCCTGCCCATGTTTTTGGTGGGACTGCTCATCACGACAATAGAAACTTACCAAAAGGATCGGAAAAAAGGAGGCATCCTGCTTGGCGCAATAGCCCTTGTACAGCTTCTCTACTACCTTCTTCCCAACCTCCTTCCCTTTACCCGCAATCTTTCCGGGGACCTGCTCACCGGAATTGTCCCCAACCTGGCGCTTAACGAATATGGCTTCTCCTTCGTAGCCTTAGGGGTGCTCATGTATTTCTTAAAAGAAAAGAAGGATTTATTCAGCGTCGCCTATATCATCTTCTGCATCAGCCAGTTCAGTACGGAAATGCTTGAGTACGGAGGCGTCGGAGCCACCCAATGGCTTATGATCCTCTCCCTTCCCCTGATGCTGCGTTACAACAACCAAAAAGGCCCGGGCATGAAATACTTTTTTTACATTTTCTACCCCGCCCATACCTTCCTCCTGTTCATCCTCGCCAATTATGTTTTCTGAAAATACCGGACCTTTGTCCGAAACCATAAAAAAACAGGCCCGCAGGCCTGCATGTTTTTGAGGGAGGGCCGGCATCTTGGCAGATGCCGGCAAGTTATGAAAAAGAAATCTATTTTAATAAGTTATTGGCTTTGTATACATATACGATATCATCCAAGTGTGGAAGATCCGTGAGGGAAATTTGAAGAAATTGTAAAGCTTTTGGAACTAAAAAATGAATCCCTCATCTTTTGTATCTCTTGTCAGTCCCGAAACCAGATTTTCCATTTCCTGTTTGGAATTCACCTGCCGGGAACGATCAATCACATTCTGTCGGGAAGACTCGTTCATTGTGGAAAAAACACGCATGGCATCCATATTTTGGGCTAATGCCATTCCTAACCCTAAAGGTATCTCATCATTATTTAACAGACTCATATTTTCTCCTTTGCCGTTTTCGGTGTTTTTGAAGTAACGATAGTATGTGTCTTTCCATGAAAATTATTCAAAAACAATCGGTTTTTAGAAAAAATTAAGAAAATTTTAAAGGAACCGCATAGATTTTTCGGAGGCAACTATAGTATGATAGTCAAAGTAATGCTCAGGTACGATCCGGGAGGATAAAACGGAACTGAAAAAGCAGCAGGATAAAATATCCGGTTGACAAAAAGCATAAACTGCATTACTGTATTAACTGTATAATACAGATGAATTGTAAATCAGTTTCCACAGGCAAAAATCGGAAATGGATCCGGCCTGAAGGGGAACAAAGGGAGAGAATGTATGAGTGCGCTGGTGGAAGTAAAGGACATGTGCAAGGTTTATAACCCGGGTGAAAATGAAGTGCGGGCGCTGGATCATGTAAATGTATCGATTAACGAAAATGAATTTGTAGCTATTATCGGTCACTCCGGCTCTGGAAAATCCACGCTGATGAATATGCTGGGATGCCTGGATGTCCCTACAAGCGGAACCTATCTGCTTCATGACCAGGACGTATCCAGAATGAGTGATGACGAACTGTCCGATATCAGAAACCGGGAAATCGGTTTTATTTTTCAGGGCTTTAACCTGATACCCAATCTGACCGCCCTGGAAAATGTGGAACTGCCCCTGATTTACAGAGGGGTGAGCAAAAAAGATCGTATGGAGCTTTCCAAAGATGCCCTTATGAAGGTAGGCCTGGAAAAACGAATGAACCACAAGCCCTCTGAAATGTCCGGCGGGCAGCAGCAAAGGGTGGCCATAGCCAGGGCCATCGCCCAGGCGCCGCCTGTCATACTTGCGGACGAACCTACCGGTAACCTGGACTCCGGCTCTACCAAAGAAATTATGGGTATCCTCAAAAGCCTTCACCAGGAAGGGAGAACCGTTATTATCATCACCCATGACAATGATATCGCCGCCCAGGCGGAACGGGTCATCCGTATCAAGGACGGCTACATTGAAGCGGATTATAATCAGGACCTGGAGGTTTATGAGGAATAGTGGGGTTTGCGCAGTAAGGAGCAGAGCAACAGCTGCGAATCCGTATTTTTACAAGAGTGAGACAGCTCTTTATATAATAGGTAACTACCCTATGGGATAAATTATGGAGGAATCAAAATGAGTGAGTTAGAGAACAAAGATACCGGAAGCCTGGAATCCCGGGAATCGGTTAAAGAGAAAAAGAAGAGGGAAAAGACCGAGGCAAAGGAAAAGAAGGCCCAGGAGAAAAGAGAGGCCATTATGGCCGGAGGCACCGGAAAGAAGAAAAAGAAGAAAATCGGCTGGATAATCGCCCTGGCATTAGTGGTGGTTATTGTTGGTTATTCCGTGGTGACAAGCGTTATTGCGAAGAATACCCCCATGCAGATAAATACCATTGCAGCCACCGTGGGAACCATTGAAGAGACCATGTCAACCAGCGGAACGGTAAGCAGTGAACAGAGCAAAACATATTATGCACCGGTTGGTGCGACCATTTCCGAGATGAGCATTGCCCTGGGTGATGAAGTGACGGAGGGCCAGCAGCTGGTAGTTTTTGACACCACTGACCTGGAAACACAGAAAACAAAAGCCGCGCTGGATGCATCCGCAACCGCGAACGGTTATAAAAGCTCCCAGTATCAGAGCAACAAAAACCAGTCGGAATATAACGAAGCAACTATCGGCCTTCCTGAGCTGAAGGTACTGGCAGAGCAGCAGGAACAGTACGTACAGGGATTAAAATATGAACTGGAGGACGAACAGCAGGCCGAGAAGCAAAAGCTCCAGGACTGGCTGGGAAAACTGAACCAGGAGCTGGAAACCCAGAACAATAAGCTGGCCGAACAGAGGGATGAAGAGACAAGAAAAAGCATCCAGGAAATCATACAGAACCTGAATAACAGTATCCGTGATACCAGCAACCAGCTGAGTGACCTGAACATGTCCGATGAGATGAAAGAAAAACAGCGTCTTATTGATGCAGAGCAGAAGAAGCTGGAGGATATGAAGGAAGAAATCAGCAAGAGAGAAGGCAAGGAATCCTCCTCAGAAGCCGGAATTTCCGATCCTTACGTGAAACAGCAGCAGGCGGACAGCGCCCAGAGCGCGCAGATTACAGCCAGCCAGGCAGCAGACGAACTGGAAAAAGCCAAGGCGGGCGTAATTGCTGAATTCCCCGGTATCGTGACCAAGATTGCCACCGTATCCACATCCAAGGAGGCGACCAAGGGAGGCGGCCTTCTGGAGGGCGCAACGGTTTCGGAAGGAACCGAACTCTTTACCATAGAAAGCAACAAGCAGGTAAAAGTGGGAATCGAAGTAACCAAATATGATCTTCCCAAAATCGCTATCGGGCAGCAGGTGGATGTTACCATTGCCGGCAGCGTATATGAAGGGGAAGTTTCCAAAATCAACAAAGTGGCCGCAGCCAACTCCCAGGGAACTCCTGTTGTAGGCGCGGAAGTCCATATTAAGAATCCGGATGACAATATTTTCCTGGGTGTGGAAGCAAAGCTGGTGATTCATACCGCGTCTGCTGAAAATGTAGTAACTATCCCGGTTGAAATCGTGAATGCCGATAAGCAGGGTGAATTCTGCTATGTGGTGGAAGACGGCGTGGTGACCATGAGACGTATTACCACCGGCATTTCCTCGGACAGCATGGTTGAGGTTAAGGAAGGCCTGAAGGACGGGGATCAGATCGTCTATGATGTAACAGGCACCGTTATGGAAGGCATGAAGGTGATAGCGGTTCCCATGGGCGGCGCAGGGGCCGGCCAGGCTGTACCGGAGACCGGAACGGCAGCCGGTGAAACAGACGCTGTGGCTGAAACGGCATCGGAGGCCGGAACACAGACAGCAGCCGGTGAAGGTTCCTCCGAAGAAGCAGGCGGAGAAACAGAAACTGCGGAATCACAGGCGGCGGATGGCACACTGGGGTCTGAAAATGAATAGCCAGGTACTATTCGAAGCTGCCTATATAAGGAGGACTGAATAGTGGCACAGGCATGGGAATATATTAAAATTGCCCTGATGAATATCCGGAGCAATAAGGGCCGGTCCATTCTGACGATGCTGGGTATTATCATAGGTATTACATCCGTAATCATGATCATATCCATAGGTGACGGCGTGAAGGGACAGGTCAATGATGAACTGAATGCCATGGCCGGAGGGCTTATCGGCATATATGTAAACAACGAACACAGCGAGGACGAGGTTTATTTTACCACGGATGATTTCGATGCGATCAGTGAAAAGGTAGAAGGGGTAAAAGGAGTAACTCCCGTGTATACCCTCTATGGCAGCGCGATCGGGAAAAAGGGCGAGTTCACCGCCTATGTTTCCGGCGGAACAAACAGTATGGAATATTATCAGAGCGAACCAATTGTGGCGGGCCGGTATTTTTCGGCCAGTGATTATTATTCCGGAAATAAGGTCTGTGTCATTCCGGAGCAGGCAGCCAAAAAGATGTTCGGCACCACCGATGTAATCGGGCTTACCATAGAAGTTACCCTGTATGGGACTACCCAGGATTTACGGATTGTGGGGGTCCGCCAGGACAGCGCGTCGGCTATGTTCAGTATGTACGGTGATATGATCAATATTGAATTGCCTCTCACCGTGCTCAGCGCTTCCTATGGTTTATATTTCGGGGAATTCACGGATTTCTACATTATCTGCGATTCTCCTACGGAATCGGTCCAGGTGGCCCAGAGTACCATAAACCTGTTGGAAGGAAGACATAACATTAGAGGGAAAGGGCTGATTCAGGTTCAGAACATGCAGGATCAGATTTCCCAGATTAATTCCGTTTTAGGAAGTATTTCCATCTTTGTAGTAATCGTGGCCGCCATTTCCCTTCTGGTAGGCGGGATAGGTGTTATGAATATCATGCTCGTTTCCGTTACAGAACGTACCAGGGAAATCGGTATCCGAAAGTCCCTGGGAGCGCGTACCGGTTCCATCCTGCTGCAGTTCTTGTCCGAATCAGCGATTATCACGCTTTTGGGAGGAATTATCGGCATTATCCTGGGCGTTACCGGAGCGGTCCTCATAGGCGGGGTAATCGGATTTTCGGCACGTATCCAGGTGAGCACTGTTTTAATAGCATCCCTGTTCTCCGCAGGAGTAGGTATTTTCTTCGGGATATACCCTGCCAAGAAAGCGGCGAAGCTCAGCCCCATCGAAGCGCTGCGTCACGAATAGGCCGAAATCTCTTGCGTAACGGAAGAATTTCAGTATAATATAAGGATAAGTAGACAAAAGCACCTACGACGTAGGTGCTTTTTCGGGTCTGCGAATGAACAGAGACAGGAAGGTACGCTATGGAAGTGGAATTTGATGTAAAAATTGATTCGGGAATCCTTTATGATTATATGCTCCACCATACCTATACCAGCTTTGCCGGAGTGGTGGGAACTACGGTAGGCGCGCTGATTCTGGTTGCATTCGGTATGACCGGACATGTGATCTATCTGATCGCCGGGCTGGTAATTCTTTTGTACCAGCCGGGGAGCCTGCTCCTGAAAGCCAAGCAGCAGGCGCTTACAAACCCGGCATTTAAGCAGCCCCTTCATTATAAAATGACAGAAGAAGGCGTGGAGGTATCCCAGGGGGATATGGTGGAATTCCAGAAGTGGGAGGATATGGTGAAGGCGGTTTCCACAGGCCGGAGCATCATCCTCTATACGACAAGAATCAATGCCAGCATTTTTCCAAGGAGGGATTTAAAGGACAGCCTTACCAAGGCGGTGGAAATGATCTCCACGCATATGCCTCCCAAAAAAGTGAACATCCGGATGTAGCAGGAGGATTGACTATAATGAAAACAGAACAAATCGAAAGCTTCTGCCCCGAAGACACCTTTGCGCTGGGAGAAAAGATAGGCAGATTGGCCGAACCCGGTACGGTGCTTACCTTAGTCGGTGATTTGGGCGTGGGCAAAACGGTTTTTACCCAGGGTGTTGCGGCGGGACTGGGGATCCGGGAGCCGGTTAACAGCCCCACCTTTACCATAGTCCAGATATACGAGGAAGGGCGGATGCCTTTTTATCATTTTGACGTGTACCGTATCGGTGATGTGGAAGAGATGGAAGAGATCGGCTATGAGGATTGTTTCTATGGAAACGGCCTTTGCCTTATTGAATGGGCCAATCTCATAGAAGAGATCCTGCCCCCCTCTTATACCCGGGTGAAAATCGAAAAAGACTTGAAAAAGGGTTTTGATTATCGTAAAATCACCCTGACAAGGAAGGAAGCGAATCAGGAATGAAAATAGTAGCCATAGACAGTTCAGGGCTGGTAGCCAGTGTGGCGGTGACCGAAGATGACAATCTGATTGCGGAATACACCACCAATTATAAAAAAACCCATTCCCAGACCCTGCTTCCCATGCTGGATGAAGTGAAGAAAATGATTGAGCTGGATTTATCCACCCTCGATGCCATAGCGGTATCTGCCGGACCTGGTTCCTTCACCGGACTCCGTATAGGATCCGCAACAGCAAAAGGACTGGGGCTTGCTTTGAATAAGCCTCTGATCGGGGTGCCTACCGTGGATGCGCTGGCGATGAACCTCTATGGGACGGATCAGATTATCTGTCCCCTGATGGATGCCAGACGGAGCCAGGTTTATACCGGTATATACCGCTTTGTCCCTGTAAATAAAAGCGGAACGGAACATACCGCCTCCCCCCGGGATACACAGGATACCCTGGAAATCCAATATAGCCTGGATATCCTGGAGCCTCAGTGCGTGGTGCCGGTGGAAGAAATCACAGATAAGCTGAACCGGCTTCCCGGTGATGCCGGGGTTATCTTTTTAGGAGACGGCGTCCCTGTTTTCCGGGAAAAGCTGGCGGAACTGATGCGCCGTCCTTATACGTTTGCACCGGCCCTGTGCAACCGGCAGCGTGCGGCTGCCGTCGCTGTCCTGGCAGCCGGATATGCCAAAGAGGGGAAAATGGTACCCGCCTATGCGTATGTCCCGGAATATCTCCGCCCCTCCCAGGTGGAACGGGAACGCAGCGAAGCCAGGAAAATGGCGGGAGAGCAGGCGGGAGACGCCATGATGAGCAAAGGGACCTTCTCCAAACAAAAAAAATCCGGTTCCGGGGAAAGCGGAGGCTGAACATGACGATTCGCAGAATGGTCAGAGACGATCTCACCCAGGCCGCCGCACTGGAAGAAAAGTGCTTCGGGACGGATGCCTGGTCCCTGCAGGCATTTGCCGATGCGCTGGAAGATGCCAACACCCTGTACTTATCCGGTGTGGAAGAGGGAACCCTGGTAGCCTACTGCGGGATCTGGAAATCCTTTGAGGACGGGGATATCACCAATGTGGCAGTGGAGGAAATACACAGGAAAAAAGGGTATGCCCGCCTGCTGCTTAAGCAGCTGATGGAAGAAGCGTCACTCTCCGGTGTGGAAAATTTCACACTGGAGGTCCGGGAAAGCAATCTGCCGGCTATCCGCCTGTACGAGTCTTTAGGTTTTGTGACGGAAGGCGTCAGAAAGGATTTTTACAGAAATCCAAAGGAAAATGCGCTTATTATGTGGAAGAGATAGCCAGCGCATGGAATAATTACCGCTGTTTTTCGACAAAAATTTACGTTATAATGAATAAAAACGGAAAGCGTAAAATACGCGGATTGGAGTGACCATGCGGATATATCAGGATAATAATAATACCCAGCTCATATCGGTTATTTGCAACCGGTGCAAAAAAGAGTTAAAAGTGGAAAACGGAATACTGAAAGAAGGCTGTTTTGAAGTAAAACATGCCTTCGGGTATTTCAGTGACAAGGACGGACAGGTGTACCATTTTGACCTGTGCGAACAATGTTTTGATAAAATGCTCGCAGAATTTCAGGTGCCTGCTGAAGTAAAGGAGGCAAAGGAGCTTCTGTAGCGGATTGGAGTAATACGTATAAATGCTGGATGTATGCTTACTGGGAACCGGAGGGATGATGCCCCTGCCTTACAGGTGGCTCACGTCTCTTATGGCCCGTTATAACGGAAAAAGTATCATGATCGACTGCGGGGAAGGAACACAGATCGCCATGAAGGAGAAGGGCTGGAGCCCCAAGCCGGTGGATATTATCTGCTTTACCCATTACCACGCGGATCATATCAGCGGCCTGCCGGGAATGCTTCTCACCATGGGAAATGCCGAACGCACGGAACCGCTGCTTCTGATCGGCCCCAAGGGGCTTGCCCGGGTGGTGAATTCCCTGCGTGTCATTGCCCCGGAGCTGCCTTTTCCTATTGAATACCTGGAACTGACGGAGCCGGAGCACAGGATACCCTTTGACGGTTTTTGTATCGAAGCCTTCCGGGTAAACCATAATGTGATCTGCTATGGCTATAATATCGTTGTGGAACGGATCGGCCGCTTCCAGCTGGAAAAGGCCCAGGAACTGGATATCCCCAAGCAGTATTGGAGCCGCCTGCAGAAAGGGGAAACGATAGAAACCTCGGACGCAGTCTATACCCCGGATCTGGTTCTGGGACCTCCCAGAAAAGGGATTAAGCTGACCTACTGTACGGATACCAGACCCACGGAAGGAATTGTCAAAAATGCGGCGGGTGCCGATCTCTTTATATGTGAAGGCATGTATGGGGAACCGGAAAAGAAGGACAAAGCGCGGGAATACAAGCACATGACCTTCCTGGAAGCCGCGGATATGGCAAAACGCGCCCGGGTAAAGCAGATGTGGCTGACCCATTACAGCCCTTCCCTTACCAGGCCGGAGGAGTATATGGACGGTGTCCGCAAGATCTTTCCCCAGGCTGTCGCCGGGAAAGACGGGAAAAGCACAGACCTCCTTTTTGAAGAATAACGGAGAAAGTTTATGGAAAAAGAAGATATTTATATTCTCGCAGTGGAAAGCTCCTGTGATGAGACCGCGGCCTCTGTTGTCAGAAATGGCAGGGAGGTTCTTTCCAATGTTATCTATTCCCAGATTGATCTGCACACCCTGTACGGCGGAGTGGTTCCTGAGATCGCATCCAGAAAACATATAGAAAAGGTAAACCAGGTCATAGAAAAGGCTCTTTCCGATGCCGGAATCACCTTAAAGGAAGTGACCGCTGTAGCGGTAACCTATGGCCCGGGCCTGGTAGGCGCGCTCCTGGTTGGAGTATCCGCAGCCAAAGCCATAGCCTTTGCTGCGGACAAGCCTTTGGTGGGAGTCCATCATATAGAAGGGCATATCAGCGCCAATTATATAGAAAACAAAGAACTGGAGCCTCCTTTTATCTGCCTTGTTGTTTCCGGCGGACACTCCCATCTGGTCGTGGTAAAGGATTACGGGGAATATGAAATAATAGGAAGAACAAGGGATGATGCCGCGGGAGAAGCCTTCGACAAGATTGCCAGGGCCATCGGACTTGGTTATCCCGGAGGCCCCAAGATCGATAAAGTATCCAAAGAGGGCAATCCGGATGCCATCCGTTTTCCCCGTGCCAAAGTGGACGGCAGTACATATGATTTCAGCTTCAGCGGCTTGAAATCCGCAGTGCTGAACTATCTGAATTCCTGTGAAATGAAAGGGATTGCCGTTAACCAGGCAGATGTTGCGGCTTCTTTCCAGAAAGCGGTAATCGACGTCCTGGTGGGACATTCCATGGATGCTGTTTCCCAGTATCATTTTAAAAAGTTCGCCATTGCCGGCGGTGTGGCTTCCAATACCTCACTGCGTGCCGCATTCGAAAAAGCCTGCAGGGAAAAAGGGCTGGAATTCTATCATCCTTCTCCTGTGTATTGTACCGATAACGCGGCCATGATCGGAGTGGCAGGCTATTATGAATACTGCAAAGGAACACGCCATGGCTGGGATTTGAATGCAGTTCCCAACCTGAAGCTGGGCGAAAGGATTTAGAAACGGGGGATGGTTTATGAAGGAAAAAACAGCCGCGGTGGTCCTTGCTGCCGGTAAAGGGAAACGGATGAACAGCGATATTCCCAAACAATATATGCTGCTGCGGGATAAACCCGTTCTTTATTATTCCCTGAAGGTATTCCAGGAAAGCTTTGTGGATGAAATCGTTCTCGTAGCGGAAAAGGGAGAGGAAGAGTTCTGCCGGAAAGAAATTATTGAAAAATACGGATTTACCAAAGTTAAGCATATAGCAGCAGGCGGGACCGAACGCTATTTCAGCGTGGCAAACGGCCTGGAGGCAGTATCACAAGACTGTGATTACATATATATCCATGACGGTGCCAGACCATTTGTTACACAAGCTATTATAAAACAAGCGCTGGCGGAAGTAAGAACCCATAAAGCCTGTGTGGCCGCAATGCCGGTAAAGGACACGATCAAAATTGCGGACGAACAGGATTTTGCCGTATCCACTCCAAGAAGGGATCTGGTCTGGATGATGCAGACTCCACAGGTATTTCAGGCATCTCTGATCCGCGGGGCTTACCGCAAGCTGTTATCGGAAGAAAAAAAGCTGCGCAGCCAGGGAGTACAAATCACCGATGATGCCATGGTGGTGGAAACCCTCCTCAGCCATCCCGTCAAATTGTTCCGGGCCTCCTATGAGAATATCAAGATAACAACACCGGAAGATTTACTGATTGCAGACGGCATTTTGGAAAAAAGAATCTGATTTTGTAAATATTAAAGAATGGCCCTGCCCTTCATATGCAGTAAATACGGGAAAAATTCCTCTTTCGAAAAAATAATTAAAAATAATGGAAAAAATGTGTTGACACTGAGGGGCTTTTTCGCTATAATAACTTTTGCACTGCTGAGGAACACAAAAAAACAACCCATTGTTTTGCACAATTGAAAACAAATGGAGAGGTATCGAAGTGGTCATAACGAGGCGGTCTTGAAAACCGTTTGTCCGCAAGGGCGCGTGGGTTCGAATCCCACCCTCTCCGTTAGCGTAAACCGCTGCGGAAATCAGGCTGAATGATTTTCGGGACACAATAAAAATAAATAGCGGGTTAAACCGCATAAGTTGATTGAATCAGCTTGCTTGGAGAAGTACCCAAGAGGCCGAAGGGACACCCCTGGAAAGGGTGCAGGTCGTTAATAGCGGCGCGAGGGTTCAAATCCCTCCTTCTCCGTTCGCAGTTCTTCTATACAAATAGAAATATCTGCGTGGGCTTATGGCAAATGTCTGCCGATAGATAACAGACAGAGAATCTAAGCTCTGAACCTTGACAAATAAACAGTAATGCAACCCTGAAAATTCTAAAAAAGAAAATTCAGAGAACAAGTTTTAAAGCTTCGCAAGAAGCATTTAAGACACCCAAAAACAGTAAAAAATGTTTGGAAACAA